>Ga0180437_10000162_pt1 | contig 142642 bp, 261 predicted proteins | sample SS_ome_4_FD_132410 | JGI IMG/M metagenome (GOLD analysis project Ga0180437, IMG submission 132410) | Hypersaline lake sediment archaeal communities from the Salton Sea, California, USA - SS_3_D_1 metaG | ecosystem: Environmental > Aquatic > Non-marine Saline and Alkaline > Hypersaline >...
GACTTGTTGCCGGTACCACGGACCTTCTCGATCGCGGCGTCCAGCTTGCTCATCGGGATCTCCTGGCCCTCGGGAATCCCGAGGTACTCGCGGACGCGACCGGGACGCCTGATCGCCTCGGAGATCCACTTCTTCGCCAGGTGGTCCGCCGCCACCACTCGACGCGCCGTCGAGGAGCTGGCGGTCCTGGACTCGGGGTGGCTGCGCGAGAAGGCGATCACGTGTTTCCACGCGAGCTCGCGGACCTCGGGAAACAGCAAGGATGCCGCGGACCTCTTGCCAATCTCGCCCTCGTGCTCCTCCCACTTCTTCGCCGCCTCCTCGTAGCCCTGCTCCTTGAGCCACGTGCCGACGTCGATCGACTTGCCCTCCTCGTGGCGCCCTTTCTTCTCGTCGTCGTCCGCGGCCCCCTTGAGGATGGTCAGGATCTTGCGCTTCAGCTCCGGGTCCTCGGTCTTCGCCGCGACTCGGATCGCCGCCTTGCGGATGGTTTTCTCGTCCATTTTGGTCGCTCTCTTCTCGGATTTGATGTCCTCGGCCTTCTCGGCGCGCTCCTGTACCCGCTCGAGGTGCTCCACCGCGCTCCCGGCCTCCTCGATCTCCCGCCGCGCCTCCTCGGTCTCGCGTCGCGCCTCCTCCAGCGCCTTCTCGTACCTGTCACCGTACTCCTGCTCCCACCGACGACGGAGCTTCGTCTGCTCGCTCTTCGGCAGGCTCACGAACTCGACCTGGTTTCCCGTCTCGGGATGTCGCCACCTGTGTCTCGACATCGCCTTGAGGAACGCCTCCTCGCGGGTCTTCGGGACCTGCTGGAGGCGCTTCATCCGCGACCAGGCACTCTGGCCCGGCTGCGCCTGGGGCGTCTTCGCAAGCAGCCGTCGATAGTCCCTGCCGTCCGGGGAGGTCATGACGAGCCTGTCGGGCGCCACCTTCTTGGCAGCGGTCAGGATGCTCTGGACGACGGCGTCGAACTTTCCCCGGGTCGTGATCTCCGTCGGCACGTCGGGCTCTCCGTCACGCCAGAGGACGAGCGGAGGGTCGCCCCCCTCGGGGGTCACGACGAGGGATCGCGGCTCCTTCTCGAGCTTCAGCTTCACCCCGGCCTTCTTGGCGCGGTCCACGATCTCCTCCGCGACTCGGATGATCTCGCGCCACTGCTTGTCGTGGAAACCCCGCCCCCGGATGGTGAAGTAGTGCTGCCCCGCTCGTTTTCTGCGCATGACGCGGCTCTCACGTACGGAGAGGCCATAGACGCAGTAACGCCGAGCACTCGAGGCTTTTCACGATGGAGTCCCTGGACGGTCCTAGAGGCCGCTCAGCGTCTCCAGGATGTCCGCGCCCTCGGACCGTTTGTTCGGGCGCCCGCGGACCTCGGCGAGCCGCCGTTCCAGGTCGCGGAAGAGGGGCCCGGCATCCCTCGTGAGCGTCGTCAGGGCCCTCCGGTAGCCCGCCTCCGTCTCGCTCGTCGCCCTGGCGTTGCGACGGAGCCTCGACCTGAGCCCGACGAGGCGCCCGCGCAGGTTGACCTCGTCGTCCGGGGGCGGCTTCCTGGCCACGCGCTTCTTAGGGAACAGTCGGCTCAACGGCGTTCACGTCACCCGCTGGACGACCGACCCGTCGAGCTGCGCCCGTCGACCGCGAAACCGTCCGGCGAAGTCACACAGGTCGTTCAGCTTGACCATGAGAGGCTGCGGAAGCTCGTGGACCGTCTTGGCCCAGACGTGGTCGGGAAACAGGTCCTCGACGTAGCGCGCGTCGTCCGTGATCCCGATGCCGAGCACGTGGATGCCGGCCGCCTTCGCGAGGCGCACCTGCCGACGGATCACGAGCTCGTGAGGGTCGTCCGGGCAGCCGTCCGTGATGATGCCCAGCACGCGGTGGGCCTCGAGTCGCTCGTTGAGGGCCGAGAGGCCGTACTGGACGCCGTCAGCCATCGGGGTCGACCCGGACGCCTGCGTGTGACCAAACCGCCACTTCACGGTCGCGAGTCGCTCCTCCCAAGTCTTGAACACGTCGTACCGGACGCCGCGGATGCGGTGGTAGGTCGCCTCCCATCCCGAGCCGGCGAACTCGCGGCTGTAGTCACCATGGGCGCCGTTGCGGAAGCCGCACGCCATCGTGGCCGCCCCGACCCCCTCGAGGGCGTCGGCCACCATCAGCATGCACTGGGCCACCACTCGTCGGAGCGCGGCCATGGAGCTCGACTGGTCGAGGACTAGCACCGTCGCGAGCGACGTGTCGATCACGTCCGTCGCGGTCTGGTAGGCCCTCGTGGGCGCCTTCCCGCCCATCAGCTCGGCGCGGGACTCCACGAGCATCCGGTCGCTGAGCCGCCGCCCGCGGGGGACGCCGTGCACCACGCTGACCATCTCCTGGGCCCGAAATATGATCCTGAGACGAGCCCGCATGTAGGCGACCTCGGAGTTGACGGCGTTGAGCATCTCGTTCGCCGTCCGCAGGTCGGTCTCCTGGTTCTTAGATCGTACCAGGCGCGCCTCGTCGAGCATCGGATCGTGGGGGTTCCAGACCATCTCCCCGGCCTTGAGGTCATGATGGTCCTTCTTCTCCTGCCGCGCGATGGCCTCCTCGAGCGCCTCCCCGCTGCTCAGGGCGCCCTCCGACTCGTCCCCGTCGAGGATGTCTTCCGAGGCGTTCAGGGAGCTCTCAGGGTCCTGTCCCAGATCGAGGTTGAGCCCGCCCGCCGAGTTCTCGAGGAGCTCCTCGACCGTGCACTCCCAGTCCTCGTCCGCGTCGACGCTCTCGCGACCCCCGACGTCGCGGGCGCCCGTGGGCATCCCATCGGTCCCCTCCTCTCCCTCCGCGAGGTCCTCACCGTCCGAACCCGTGGTCGGTTCGTCTTCCTCGTCGCCCTTCTCGGCGCCCGCGGTTCCGGTCCCATCGCTGGTCCCTTCTTCGTCTCCCGCAGCTGGAGTCTCATCGTCCTCTCTCTGCTCCCCGCGCTCGGACTCGTCGCCCGCCCCTCCGTCGCCGTCCTCGGCCCCGTCACCACCGTCGCCACCGCCCGCACCTGGCGCCTCCTCGCGATCTTCGATTTCGGGCATCTCGGCGTCGTCGGCGGGCTCGGACCGCTGATCGAAGTTCAAGCTGTGATCCGGAGGCTCGATCTCCGTCGTGTAGCCGCACGTCCTGCACTCGAGCTCGGCTCGTCCGCGGATCCGCACGCCCTCCGGCGTCCTGATCGAGCGGATCACGAGCTGGCTCGGGGGCGCTCCGCAGTTCGGGCACGCGGGATCGGCGGGGGCGGCGGCCGGATCGCTCTGAGTCGCCTCCCACAGGACCGACACGAACTTCATCGCCAGGACCAGGGATGCGATTTCGTCCCTTTTGCCGAGGCCCTTGAGCTCCTGGAGCAGGGGCGCGAGCACGCCGCCCGGAGCAAGCATGGCAACCGTCTCGGGAGAGGTCGTCCTGTAGTGCTCGAGGGCCTCGCGGGAACGCTGCGTGTTGTACCCGAGTCCGAGGTCGCGCAGGCAGCGGATGAGGATCGACCTCGCGCTGTCGCTCACCGTGACGTTCTGAAGTTTCGCGCCCTCGCGGTGACTCCTGGCCTCAAGGTCGAGGATGAAGTCCTGGAGATCGCGCAGCGGCTGGATCGCCCCGGGAAATTGCTCGTTGCCGCGACGCTCGATTCGCACGTCCTCGATGAACGCGTAGAGCTGGAACAGGAGCCCGCACAGCTTCGCGTCGAAGCGGCCGCCCCCGTCCACGACGGGCCTCGCCGCCTCCACGACGGGCTGGACCTCGGAGAGCCGCACCGGATCGCGTCGCGAGTAGAGGGTGTGCCAGGCCTCGTGGTAACCTCCTCCGATGATGGCGAGGGCGACGCGCTCGTTCACCCACTCGGGCATCTTGGCCACCTTTATATGAGGATCGCGACACCGAATTCCGTTGGCCTTGCGCACGAGGCCCTTGAGCTCGTCCCGCGTGGGCACGCGTTCCGGGTGCCCGAGCAGCGCCTCGCACAGGAACTTCGCGAAGGCCCTCAACGTCCAGGCGTCGCGATTCTCGAACTCCGTGCCGCGAGACAGGACGCGTCGCTCGATACCTCTGGGCACGAGGATCGCGTCCACGGAGGCCTGCATCGCCCTGCAGTAGCGCACGCCGGGAAACGTCCCGGGCAGCCTCTTGAGATCCTTGATCACGGCAGCCTGTACGAAGCCTCCGACGGTTTTACACGAAAGGCCCCCTCTCCCTTCCCCACGGAGAGGAGTATAAGGAATGTGGAGGACCGAGGCGCGAGCCGCGCAATGTAACATTTCCCCAGGCCCCGTGCAGACATACATCCCAAGGCAAGAGGCCCCTCAGGGGCAAAGCCGGAGGCGAAGCACATGAGCGAAGCGGCGAAGAAGGTCAGGTGCGAGCTCGACGGGGTCGAGGTTCACTATCTGCCATCTCACCTCGCGGAGCAGCACGGAATGACGGTCGAGGACTACCTCGCGCGTTTCCCCGACGCCGAGCTGGAGTCGGGCGCCGTCACCGAGGCGTACGCGAAGTCTCTCCAGGGCGTCGAGCGGGCTCTCCCCCCGCCTCCCGACAAGCTCGTGACCGAGCTGGCGGGACACCCCCTCAGCGTCAACCACGACGTGCCTGAGGACGCCTGCCTCCCGCTCCCGTCCCACTACAGGCTGCCGACGCACGGCGCGCTCGGGGAGGCCGTGAAGCGGGCCGTCCTGTACTTCCGCGCCGGACGATCCCACTGGATCTGGGGGCCCTCGGGCTCGGGAAAAGACGCCCTGGTCTCGGCCATCTGCGCCCTCACGCGTTCGCCGTCCGAGATCTTCCAGATCAACCCCGACGTGGACATCCTGCCCTGGTTCTACCAGCGATCCTTCGACAAGGACGGAACCTCCTGGGAGTTCGGAGACCTGTTCAACGCTCTCGTCCACGGCTACACGAGTCCCCTCTCGGGTCGCAGGATCCCGATGACCATCGTGCTCAGCGACTTCGACCGAGCCACGACCGTGCAGGCCGAGAACTTCCGGCTCGTCATGGACTCCATCCTGAGCCGCGTGAAGGGGCCCACGGGCGAGACGCACCCGGTGCTCTCCGGGACGCGCGTCATCGTCACCGCCAACACGATGGGCGGAGGAGACGAGACCGGCAAGTACCGAGGCGCGAACGTGGTCGACACCTCGATGCTCAACCGGATCGAGCGCAAGGTGAGGTTCTCCTCCATGGACTGGGAGGACGAGGAGCCCATCGTCCGCGCCAAGTTCCCCCTGTTCGTGGAGCGGTGCGGCGACCTCCTCGACAAGATCGGGAGCGCGACGACCGTGCTGCGTCAGCAGGTGGCCGACCGGAACCTCTACGGCGAGTTCAGCCACCGGGACGTGTGCGCCTGGGTCGGCGCCTGCGAGGACATCCTCCGGCTGACCGACACGACGCCGGTCGACCTGATCAAGCAGGGATTTATGGCCTACGCCGACGGACTTCCCGACGACCAGTCGCGCAACGCCGCCCTGACCTCCGTGGATCCGTACCTGACGGGCGGCGCGCTGCCACGAGGCGACACGAGCCACGTGCGCCTCGAGGAGCTGAAGCTGTGATGGCGGAGAGGGTCACCCCCACGTCCTTCGCCCCACACCTCCTCGCGGTGCTCGGCGACCTCACGGCGTTCGACGAGGGCGTTGCGGTCGCCATGAAGGAGACGTACGCTCCCGTCTGCGAGCGCATGGGCCTCGCGGAGGACGCGCTGGGCGCCTCGAGTCACGGAAGTCCGAACACGCACCGCAAGATAGGCATCGCCATGCGGCAGATGCGGGACCGCGGGTTGACGAGGTACGAGAAGAAGGGCCAGTGGGGCCTCACCCCCGAGGGCGCCAAGGAGGCCCGCGCCGTCGTCGGCGACGCCGCCCCGGGGGAGGCGACCGACGTCGACGTGGAGGAGTTCGTGCGCGCCTTCGACGACACCGGAGAAGCTGAAGAGCCGAAGGGGAATCTCCTCGAATTTCCGTTCGGCGGCGACGGGCATCCCTATAGCCAGGACCCCTACATCCGCGGGTTGGCCATCCGACAGACGTCGTGCTTCGGCGCGTACTCGGCCGGGGATCGCAGCGTCTGCGCGAGGTGTCCGCTCGCCGCGGAGTGCGTGGCCGGAGTCACCAGCCGAAAGGCCGAGATCGCCGCAGACCTCGAGGCGGAGGAACGAGCACTCGCCGCGAGGATCGCCGCGGAGAAGGTCCGGAAAGCAAAGAGGGACGCCTCGGTCGACGAGCTGGTGCAGGGCTTCGGCGACGAGCCGGATCCCCCCGCACCGGGGCACACCGCGCCCGCTGCACCGCGGTCAACCCACGGCACAAAGGGAAAGTTCACGCCGACCCCGGACCAGGTGATCGAGGACGCCTTCGCGCAGCGCCAGGCCATCTGCGCCCAGTGTGGCGGGAAGGTAGAGAAGGACGAGGCATGCAAGTGGGTGCAGGACGAGGGGATGTTCCACAACGACTGCATAGACCTGTCGGAAGCAACCCCGGCAGACCAACTCGCGAAGCCGTAAGGGCGCGTGGGTGAAAGGAGACGAAGCCATGACCAAAGCCAAAGGTAAGGGACAAGACCAGACTCAAGCCTTCGACACGAGGGTCGCGCACCAGGTTCTCCTCGACGGACTCGAGAACCTGAACGCGGCCATGAACGCCGCGCCCCTCGACCGCAAGGTCGAGGTCGGCAGCATCCTGTGGGAGCTGGGAGACCGCGTCAGGGAGGTCCTGAACGAGATCAAGAAGGCCGTCAGGATCGAGGCCGTCGCGAGGCTCGGCGGCCAGGTCGGCACCTGCATCGTGGAGGGAGACGACAGGGGCGAGGCCAGCGTCAACATCCCCGAGGCCACCCTGCACATCCCGAAGGGGAGGAACGTCGACGAGCTCAAGCAGGCCCTCGGCCGCGACTTCCCGTTCTTCTTCGAGGAGGTCGTCACGCACCGGCCCCGAAAGGAGTACGAGGAGCGCGTGGCCGCGGTCGACGACGCCCTGCGCAAGAAGATCCTCCTCGAGGCCGTCCAGCGCGACGAACCTACTCCGCGGGTGAGTTTCAGGCGAAACAAGCCGTCCAAGCGCGAGGAGTAGCCGCGGCACGATGGGCGTCAGGCGCGTCCAGAGCAGCGTCGTTCACGAGTGGGCGTGCTCGCTCTGCGGCCACCAGTGGGAGACGTACGGGGGCGACCCCTACGACGAGCCCGAGCTGCCCGAGGAGGACGAGGTTCCCGAGTGCCCTCGCTGCGACCTGGAAGCGAAGTCCGGGTCCATGGTAAAACGGAGACGAGATGGCTAAGACGGGGACGCGACGGAGCATCAGCATCAAGGGGATCACGTACCAGCGCCTCAAGGACTACTGCGAGGCGCTCGGGATCAGCGTGTCCGGCTACGTGGAGGATCTCGTGGGCGAGAGGCTCGGTCCCGTGACCGACGAAGATCGCCGAAAATTTGACGAAGCCATCGGAGCTCGGCACGGGAAGGAAGAACCCCAGGAGACCGAGCACGATGAACTCGCGAACTACGTCCCACCCATCCAGTTCTTCTGACCTACAACGCGCCCTCGATGCCCTGAAGGATCTCGCGGAGACGATCCCTCTCCGTCCCGATCCTCTCCTTCTGTCCGCGTGGCACCAGGCCAAATTGGTGCTCAGGCGCCACGGAATCGCCGTGGACCGCGCGCCAGGGGCCGGAGAGGTCCCCGCGCAGCTGGATTGAGGAGACGGCAGAAGGGCGCTGAGAGGCTCTGAGAGGGCCTCTGGAGCGCAGTGAGCAACCTCACGCCATAGGTGCCCAAAAATAAGGTACAGGCGCCCTAAAATCGGTGTAGGATGCCCGAAAAGGTCGTGCAGAGAGTAGAAGAAGTGACCCGATGACGAGCATCCTTGCAACCGACGGCTACAAGTTCTCGATGGGGCAGGCAGGCTTCCCCCTGCGCCGCGAGACGTTCTACTTCTCGTTCCGTCGCGGGGGATGGCACTTCAACCCGTTCGACCTCGAGGCCGAGGTTCGCGCGCTGGTGCCGACGCCCCCGACCGACGACGAGTACGAGTACCTCGCCGCCAACAACTACCGACTCACCGAGGCGATGCGACAGGCGCTCTCCGGCTCGCTCGAGGTCCGCGCCGTCCCGCGGGGAACATGGTTCGGAAACCGCGAGCCGATCCTCACCTCGACGTGCCCGTCTTTCCTCGTGAGCCTGACCGAGGCTCGCCTCACGTGGCTCAACTACGCCATCCAACTGGCCACCCAGCTCAAGCTGACCGAGGGGACCCCTGAGGAGGAGGCGCCGATCAGCGTCATCTGCGACGAGCACCGGGAGATCGTGGAGAGGGTCTTAGACCTGCTCAAGACCAAGCGCCAGGTTGTTCGCGATGACGATTACCCCAGGAACGTGCAGAAGTGGGCGACGGACATCGTCGACTCCCTTCGCGGTGGGGACGTGGGGCTTCGGCTCATCGAGGGTGGGCTGCGGGCGGCCCTCTGCCTGGACCACCACCGCATGGTGCTGGAGGCGTGCAGGGAGGTGGGCATCACGCGGACGAGCAACGTGTTCGGCGCCCGGGAACTCGGCCTCATCCCGACCGGGACCGCCGGGCACGAACACTCGCAGCGCTGCGGCGACGACCGCACCGCCTACCGGAACTACATGGACCGGGTGTGCGGCCTGGTCTCGTGCCTGTCGGACACGACGGACACCCTCCGGTCCGGCCTCCCGGCCACGATGGAGATCGCTGCCGCGAACCCCGACCGCCAGTTCCTCTTCCGACTCGACTCGGGAGACCGCAAGGTGTTCTTCCACGCGGCCGCCAGCGAGTTCAAGCGACGCGGGCTCGACAACGTCACGATCAACGTCGCGGGCGACGTCGACGGCCGGATGATCCGCGAGTTCGAGATGCTCCGCGAGCTGGTCGGGTGGGAGGCGAACCGACTGAGCTACATGATCGGCGGCCAGCTCACGGCGAAGACGCTGCCCACCCCGCTCACCCGGTCGCGAGTCGCGGCCGTCTTCAAGCTGTGCCAGACCGGCGAGCGACCGACCATGAAGATCAGCGACGACGAGGGGGAGGGCAAGCGCAGCATTCCGGGGCAGCCGGTGATCTGGCGACGGCTCCGAGGGGACGGCCCCGTCGGCATCGTCGGACAGGCTGGCGAGACACCTCCCGAGAACTACATCGTGCTCAACGGCAATCCCGAAGTGACCGAGCAGCTTCGCATCGTGCGAGCCGAACCCCGACTGGTGGACGGCCGCTGCATCTGGGGAGACCACCCCATCCCACACGTCCAGAGCGAGGGCACTTCGGCCCTCGTCTCCAGGTGCGAGGCCGAGCACGAGGCGGCCTGCGCGAGGCTCCGGTGAGGAAACGATGCCAGTAATCAACCGACACGCCCTGATCACCAACCGAGTGGCCGCCATTCGGGCCCACCACGAGCAGGTCGGCATCCCCCGCGCCGAGATCGACGTCTCGGGCGGCGTCGACTCGGCCGTGATGCTCCTCCTGCTGGTGCGGGCTCTCGGCGCCGGGAACGTCACCGCCGTCTACTCGAGCATCGACAGTAGCGACGAGTCGCGACGACACGCCCGCGCGGTGGCCGAGGTTGCTGGCGTGAGGCTCTGCGAGGTCGAGGGCCGCCACGGATACGGCGCCGTCGTCCAGGCGGCCCTCCAGTCCCTCGCGGACGCCGGTTACGACATGAGCGAGATCGAAGCGCGCTGCAAGGCGCAGCCGACCATCATGGGGTCGCTGCGCTCGACCCTTCGCGCTCCGCTGGGCCGCTTCATGGGCCGCCTGACGGGGGGCGCCATCCGACACGGCACTGGCAACGAGTGCGAAGATCGATGGCTGCGGTTCTATCAGAAGGGTGGCGACGGCGAGGTCGACACGAACCCGCTCGCGATGCTCAGCAAGGGCGAGGTCTACCAGCTCGCCCTGGCCCTGGGCGTCCCGCACGAGATCATCAAGGCCCTCCCGACCCCCGACCTCTGGGGAGTCGGCGACGAGCACAACGACGAGGCCGAGCTCACCGCGCTGTCCGGCGTCGAGTGGTCCTACAGCCGCATCGACCTCGAGACCGGCGAGTACACGAAGGTTGGCACCATCGAACGCCTGAGCCGGTTCCTTGACCACGGGTTCTCGGCCTGGTTCGACTCCCTCTGCGGCATCAACGGAGGGTGGCTGTTCGCCAAGGACAAGGGGCACGACAGCATCAGCGGCGACTGGGAGTTCAACATGGACGCCCTCGTCAAGGAAGCGAAATCCTTCTTCGATCCCGACCACAGCGAGAGGGACGTACGAGCCTTCCTGGAGTCCGCTCGCAGGTGGGAACGGAGCACGCGCCACAAGTTCAACCCCAACATCCCGGCTCTCGGGACACGCAAGGAACTCCTCGACGCTGGCATCCTCACCGACGAGCTGCCGGAGGTCTGACCGGGATGACCCTCCAAGCCCAGATCGATGCGCTCGAGGCCCAGATCCGGGGTCTCAAGGCGCAGCAGACGAGGTGCCCCCACAAGTGGGGCGAAGTCCAGTACGTCCCGCGGAAGACACCCGGCTACAGGACGAAGTCCGCGTGGTGGCATCCGGGACGGGACTGCGAGGACATCTTCGTCCCGGACGAGATTCATCCCCGCTGGTCCCGGACGTGCGAGACCTGCGGACTCACCGAACATACCGAACGGACCAAGGAAATCCCCTGCCGGGGAACTGTGCCCGGCACGAAGGGCACGCAGCAGATCCCCGTCTTTCCAGAAAAGGACAGGAGATGACACCCGAGATGGGTAGTATTCTTTCTGAGGAGAGAATACCCCATGATCAAGAGAGGAACTACTGTGCGGCTCACCCAACAGACCGGCCGTAAATCCCGCGCCAGAGCGGTCTCCTCGGGGGTGGCCCTGAGTGACCCGTTCCAAAAACGCGGGGTCTGGCTCTGCCCGGTGGGGTTCTTTTCGCACAAGCACGGTGCTTGGGCTCAGGTCTACAAACTCGCCGAACTGGAAAAAGTTGAGAGCGAGGAACCGGTCCAAGATTTGGTAGTCGCTCCCAGCTACCGACCGGAGTACCGCATCTGGACGAACATGAAGGGTCGGTGTTCCAACCCTCGGCATCAAGAATTCCATAACTACGCCGGCCGCGTGCGCGTGTGCAAACGATGGAACGAGAGTTTCGAGGCGTTCTACACAGACATGGGGCCCCGTCCGTCGGCTCAACACTCCCTGGACCGGATCGACAACGAGGGAGACTACGAACCCGGCAACGTCCGTTGGGCAACGCCGAAGGAACAGGCGCGCAACACGTCTCGTACACGGTTGCTCACCGCCAACGGCGTAACCAAACCTCTCGTGGAGTGGGCCGAGGAACTGAACATCACCCCGCAGGCGCTGGAGTATCGACTTGAAAAATGGCCGCTTGATGTGGCGATCTCCAGAGAGAAAAAGGCTCGGACCCCCTTCCTGAAGGGACACCCGACCAAAAGGCGAGGCACCTCAAACCACCTCGCGAAACTCGACGAAAGCAAAGTGCAGGAGATCCTCCTAGCGCATTATAACGGTGAAAGCATCGGTGTCCTCGCCTCTCGCTTCAAGGTCTCAAGGGGCACCATCGCGTTCGTCGTCAAACGCAAAACCTGGAAACACGTTCCGTTTCCACAACCAAAAAAAAGTGAGGACCATGACCTCGATACACGTCGTCGTAATTGACCCACAGCGCGATTTCTGCGATCCGAGGGGCAGCCTGTACGTGCCCGGAGCCGAGGGCGACATGGAGCGCCTCGCCGGGCTCGTGAGGCGCCTCAAGAACAAGTTGACGGACATCCACGTCACTCTGGACAGCCACCGCGTCGTGGACATCAGCCACCCCATCTGGTGGAAGGACTCCTCGGGCAAGAACCCGGACTGCTTCACCATCATCACCGCCCAGGACCTCAAGGATGGCAAGTGGACCACCACGCAGCCGGGCATGTTCAAGAGGTCCTTGGCCTACCTGGAGACCCTGGAGTCCGGTGGTCGCTATCCCCACGTGATCTGGCCGTACCACTGCCTCATCGGAGACGAGGGCCACACCGTCGTCCCCGTGCTCTCGGCCGCGATCCACGAGTGGGAGCGCGAGCGGTTCGCCCAGGCGGACTACATCACCAAGGGAAGCAACCCGTGGACGGAGCACTTCTCGGGCGTCAAGGCCGAGGTTCCCGACCCGGAGGACCCCACGACCCAGGTCAACACGAGCTTCATCCAGACGCTGGAGGACGCCGACGTGATCCTGCTCGCGGGCGAGGCCCTGTCGCACTGCCTGCTCTCGACCATCGAGGACATCGTCGCCGCGTTCAGCGATCCCGTCTACGTCGGCAAGATGGTGCTCCTCCAGGACGCCGCGTCGGTCATCCCCGACCCGCCCGGCACGACCCTGTTCAGCGACAAGGTCGCCACGTTCCTCTCCACCATGCAGGTGAAGGGGATGCAGGTCTCGACCACGGACAAGTTCCTCGCGGACTGACGGAGGCACGACATGCCGATCATCGCAGACAACATGGACGACCACGCCATCCAGGGCTCGAACTACGGCTTCAGCGCGAAGCGCATCGACGAGCTGGGGGCCACCGAGTACACGCTCGTCGTCATCACGTGCGACGGGAGCAGCAGCGTCACCCACTTCCGCAAGGAGATGGAGGACTGCGTCAAGGCGACCGTCCAGGCGTGCCGTCACTCCCCGCGAGCGGACAACCTGATGCTGCGCCTGACCCTGTTCAACCGCCAGCTGCACGAGATCCACGGGTTCCGTCCGCTCTCCGAGTGCGACGTGGGTTCCTACACGGGCTCGGTGCAGACCGGCGGCACGACCGCGCTGTACGACGCCGGCTGCAACGCCGCCGACTCGGTCGCCATCTACGGCAAGGCCCTGGTCGCGCAGGACTTCGACGTCAACGCCATCGTGGTCGTGATCACGGACGGGGCAGACAACGCCTCGACCATGACCGCGAGCGAGCTGCACAAGGCGCTGGAACGCGCCGTCCAGAGCGAGGCGCTAGAGTCCATCATCAGCATCCTCGTGGGGGTCAACGTGCAGGAGCCGCAGCTCAGCGGCCTGCTGAAGGACCTGGCGCAGACGGCCGGGTTCACCCAGTACGTCGAGCTCGGAGACGCCGACGCGAACACGCTGGCCAAGCTGGCCGACTTCGTGAGCCGGTCGATCTCCGCGCAGAGCCAGGCGCTCGGCACGGGAGGGCCAAGTCAATCGCTGGCTTTCTGAGGCCGATGGACACGAACTCAGACGCGTCCTTCGCCATCGGAAAGACGCACGCGGTGTGCGAGGACTACGCCACGGCCGGACGCCAGGAGAACGGCATCCCGTACGCCATCCTGTGCGACGGGTGCTCGTCGTCTCCCGACACCGACATCGGAGCCCGGCTGCTGGCGGCGTCGGCCGCATTTCACATGAATTTCACGCAGACCGGGCGCGGGTTCAAGGAGATCGAGATCCTCGAGACCGCCGGGCAGGCAGTCTACGAAGTGAACCTCGATCCCAGGTGTCTGGACTCCACGCTGCTCATGGCGTGGCTAGAGACCGACCGCGGCGAGTCCGAGGAGGGCGTCCTCGGCGTCCGCGTGAGGGTGCGCGGCGACGGCGTGGTCGCGGCACGACGCCGAGACGGCGCCTTCGTCTTCCACGTGGTCGACCACCCAAAGGGCGCACCCCTGTACCTGAACTACGAGGCCGACCCGCAACGACTTGAAGGGTATCGAGCGGCGTACGGAGACAGGAGTTTCGTTCGGACCTACGCTCCCGGCCTCATGGGACGCGACGGATCTCACGCGTTCTCGCAGCACTTCACCGGGCACCCCGAAGACTGGTTCTTCAACGCGAAGGACCACGACCTCGTGGTCCTGATGTCCGACGGCGTCCTGTCCTTCCAGCACATGGTGGAGACCGACACGAGCCGGACGCTGGAGAAGGTCCCCGTCGAGCGTGTAGTCGAGCAGGTGCTCGACGTCAAGGGCACCAAGGGGCGCTTCATGCAGCGCCGATGTCAGAAATTCCTCACCAGGTTCTGCGAACGCGAACGGTGGCAGCACGCAGATGACTTCTCGGCCGCCGCTGTTTGGATGGACGGCCCGGAGAAGGTCCTGTGAAGGTCTACGTCAAGGGCTCCGGCGAGGTCACCCTCAACAAGAGCCACTTCGTCGCGGAGGGCGGCGAGGGCAAGGTCTTCGCGCGCGGCAAGACCGGCTACAAGATCTACCATGACCCGGCCAGGGCCGTTCCGGTCGGCAAGATCCAGGACCTCGCGAGCATCACGGACCCCCACGTCCTCAGGCCGCTCGAGCCGCTCTACAGGGGCAAGAAAGGCCTCCACATCGGACACACGTTCCGCTTCGTGAAGGACGCCTGGACGCTCTGCCAGCTCTTTCCCCGCGCCTTCCGAGAGCGGGAAGGGTTCGACCCCACGAAGGCGCTCGCGCTCGTCCAGGCCCTCCAGAAGAGCGTCCAGGCGGTCCACCGGGCGAGCGTGCTCGTGGTGGACCTCAACGAGATGAATTACCTCGTGAGCAGGGACTTCAGGACCCCGTACGCCATCGACGTGGACAGCTACCAGACGCCGCGCTATCCGGCGTCCGCCATCATGCCTTCCGTGCGCGACCCGAGGATGAGGGGACTCGACTTCAGCGAGGAGACCGACTGGTTCTCCTTCGCGGTGGTGAGCTTCCAGATCTTCGTGGGCATCCACCCCTACAAGGGCAAGCACCCGACGGTGAAGGGGCTCGAGGAGCGCATGAAGGCCGGGATCTCCCTGTTCGACTCGGAGGTCAAGGTTCCGCACACGGCCTACGCCCTGGACGTCATCCCCGACGGGTACCGAGACTGGTACGAGGACGTGTTCGTGCGTCACGGACGGCACGCGCCCCCCGACGAGGCCGTCCAGGTCATCACGCTGCGGCCCGTCGTCCGCAAGATCGCGGGCACCGACAACTTCGAGATCACGGAGATCGCGGAGTTCGAGGAGCAGATCCGCTCCGCGTTCCTCGGCGCGGGGCACACCGTGGTCCACTGCGGGACCGACGTGTTCCTCGACCGACGAGGCGCCGGGAGCTGGGCCGGGTCCCTCGTGGTCGGCTTCACGCCGAGACACGGGCACCCGGTCGCGGCCCTCGGCGGTCCCGGCCTGAGTACGGGTCTCCTGGACCTCGTGACCGGCAAGACGCTCGACACCATGCTGCCCGAAGGCGAGACCAGGGCGGCGAACGACACGGTCTACGTGCGCAGCCGCGACAAGATCCTCGAGGTCACGGTCACCGAGGCCGGGAACCGCGTGTTCGCGTCGACCCGGCTCGCGGCGAACGTGCTCGAACACGCCTGCCGCCTCTACGAGGGAGTCGCGATTCAGAGCCTCCTCGGAGAACCCCATGTCAGCATCTTTCCGAAGGCAGGCACGTGCCACCAGCTCATGGTGCCTGAGCTCAAGGGGCACAAGGTGCTCCAGGCGAAGCACGACGGGGGAGTCCTCATGGTCCTCGCGGCCGAGGACGGCGCCTACCACCGCCTCGTGTTCCGCTTCGACGAGGGGTACGCGAAGTACGACGTGCGCCGGATCGAGGACGTGAGCCCGACCGACCTCAACTTCGTGACGCTCGACTCCGGCGTCTGCGTCTGCCTGAACGAGGACGAGCAGCTCGAACTCTTCTCCGCCCGGAGGGGCAGCAAGTCCGTGAAGACCATAAGCGACCCCGTGCTCGGGGGCGACATGCGGCTCCTCAAGGACGGGGGCACCGTGCTGTTCCACCGGGGCACCAAACTCTACAGGATGAGGATGAAATGAAACGCGTCGCCGTCTACGGGGGATCGTTCAACCCGTTCCACAACGGCCACCTCAACGTGGTCCGACACGCGGCCGACCACGGTGACTTCGACGCCATCCTCGTCGTTCCCTCCATCGCGCACGCCTTCAAGGCTAGGGTGTCCCCCTACGAGCACCGCGTGAACATGGCCACGCTCGCACTAGAGCCGCGGCCCGAGACGGAGATGCCCGCGGCCGTGTCGATGATGGAGCTCCACATGCTCCGAAAACAGCCGGGCCCGATTCTCACGATCGAGCTGCTGCGCGAACTCCAGAGACGCGACCCAGGGACCCAACCGCTCGAGTTTCGGTTCGTCATCGGTCCCGACATCCTCGGGGAACTCGACCGGTGGGAGGGCGTGGAGGACATCAGGCGCGAGTTCGGGTTCTACGAGGTGCCCGAGGCCGGGACCCGCGCGTCCGTCATCCGGGAGATGATCCAGCACGGCGACCCCGCGTGGGTGCGTCACGTCCCGCCCGGCGTGGCCAGGTACATCGAGATGCACCGGCTCTACAGGGAGGCATCATGAGCTACGAGATCAGGACGGTCTATCGCGCAATCGTGCCCGCCTTCGAGCGGATAGGGCACATGCACCAAGGATGGTACTGGAGCCGCAAGACCGCCGAACGCGTCATCACCAACGACGGAGGCGCCCGACAGGGGCGAGTCTGGGAGTACGACGTCATCGTCATGGACGACGGCGACGTTTTGTGCGCCGACCGGGCGACGGTCGACGACGACCCCGGTACCAGCAAGACCACCGTCACCAAGATCAACGTCTACGGAGACTCCGACGAGGAGGTGCGCGCCGCCGCGATGGAGCGCCTCCCCGACCCGTGGAGGAAGACCCTCGGACTCCCTCACGATGAGGAGAAGGCGGCGGCGGAGCAGCGCCTCGGTTTCTCCAACCCCGACTCCCCGCACCTGCGCGAGAAGCTCCTCATCCTCGACGTGACCGCAGAGGAGGCTCGCGTGCTCGGTCTGGGCGACGAGCGCACCCGCGCCATCGATGACTTCCAAGAGAGGGCACGCAGACGTGACGAGGAGGGGTCGAGTTGAGCCACGCCTACAAGTACCCCCTCCCCGCCGTGACGGTGGACATGGTGATCTTCACCCTTTCCAAGCGCGGCGAGCTGAACGTCCTGCTCATCGAACGCGGAGACGAACCTTTCGAGGGCTGCCACGCCCTCCCCGGCGGCTTCATCGAGGTCGGGGTGGGCTACGTGCCCGAGGGCGACCAGGGTGAAAGCGGCCGCGCCGCCGCCGAGCGGGAACTCGAGGAGGAGACCGGACTCAGGGCGGAGCGCGACGGCGTCTTCATGGAGCAGCTCTACACCTTCGCGGAGCCCGACCGCGACCCTCGAGGCCGGGTGATCTCCATCGCCCACTACGCCCTCGTAGCCCCCGACGTCGCCCCTCGCGTGCGTCCCCGGGGCGGGGACGACACCGTCGCCGCCGGCTGGTTCCCCATCATCGGAAGCCACGCTTACGATGAGGACAACCCCGTCGTGCTGGCCTTCGACCACGAGAAGATCCTAGCCATGGCCCTTGAGCGCATCCGGGGCAAAATCGACTACGACCCGAGAATCGCGCGGGGTCTCCTGCCAGCCGAGTTCACGCAGAAGGAGTTCCGGCGCGTCCACGAGATCGTCAAGGGCGAGACGTACGACGCCTCGAACTTCTCGAAGCGCTTCCGCCGGATGGTGGAGGACGGCCGATTCGTCGCCGTCGGCGCCGAGAAGGAGCTGCGCGGTGCCGGACGCCCCCCGAAACTCTACAGGTTCCCGGAGGAGGTCTCGTGATCAGGCGCTCCGAGATGGACCGCGAGATAGTCCTCCTCTACGTCAAGGCTCATCCCGGCTGCACCGTCCGCGAGATCGCCGAACGCTACACGCCGAACCCGGACGCCCTAGACCCGAAGAAGGCGACGAGGAGCTGGGTAGAGAGACGCCTCCAGGGACTCGGTGACCGGATCCGGCTCGTCCCCGGCAGCTCGAGGCCGTACAGGTACGAGGTCGTGGAGGAGTAGGATGAGACGATGACGGTTCGTGAAATCGACACCAAGGTGGGCGAACTCATCGAGACGACCGCGCCCGAGCCCCCGCGCGTCGAGCGGTTCAAGGGCTGCATCCTGGGCTGCGCGCTCGGGGACGTGGTCGGCGCCTGGGCGGAGACGCGACCCGCGGACGAGGCTAGGGACTACGCCCGGCACTTCGTCGCCAAGTTCGACTTCTCGAAGGTCGGGAGCCATCACCACGGAGTTCCCTTCGGCCAGTACACGGACGACACGCAGCTCACCCGCGAGCTGGCCCTCTCGCTGATCGACGAGGGAGGGTGGGTGCCCCAGGACTTCGCGGACAGGATCGCGCGCCTGTTCGCCAACGACCAGGTCGTGGGATACGGGAGGGCCACCCAGGAGGCCGCGATACGGCTGCTCGACGGCGCGCTCTGGGACCAGGCCGGGACGCCTCCTCCTCGCGCCGGGAACGGCGCGGCCATGCGGGCGGCGCCCGTGGGCCTGTTCCACTGGAACGACTTCGAGGCGCTGGCAACGGTCTCGCTCGAGCAGTCGATCATCACGCACCGGGCCCCGATGGCGCTCGCGGGCGCGCTCGCCGTCGCGACGGCCGTCGCCATGTGCGTCAATGCGAGTCGAGACACCAGCGCGCCACATGAGCTCGGATGGTGGTCGTGGCTCGCGAGGTTCGTCGGACGCGCCGAGAAGGTTCCCGAGTTCGAGGAGCTCGGCCGAGACATCCAGGACCTGGCGCAGATGGTGTTCGAAGGTCGCAAGAAGCGCGGCCGCGTGCCAGGCTGCGATGAGGAGGCCGCGGATGCGCTGAAGTTCGTGAAGGAGGGTGACGACCCGAGGTGGAGCGGCGTGAGCCCGTGGGCGCGGTCCTCCGTTCTCTGGAGCCTCTACTGCGTCATGGCGTACCCGACCGACGTCTGGAAGGCGGTCACGCTGGCCGTCGCGGCGGGGGGAGACACGGACACGACGGCGGCCATGGCGGGGGCGATGGTCGGCGCCCACGTGGGCCTGGATCAGTTCCCCGAGGAGGTCCTGACCGACGTGGCGCCCCGAGTACAGGACGCTAAGGCGCCGCTGTGGGACTGGGACGGCCTTGAGAAGCTCGCCGCGGAGCTTCACGAGACAGCGCTAGACGACGACCCGGAAGCGCCTGAAACCCCGACAAGTGGGCCGCCTGAGACACCCGAACCCCCGAAGCCTGATGCGCCTGATCTCCCCGCGACGGAAGGCATGGCCCTGATGGATTTCCTGGACCCGACCGGGGAATCCTAGGCGCAGCCGGTCCGACCTATTCCCTAGATAGCTGGCGCTGCCGGAACTGGTCGCGCCATCCGAAGCGCTGCTCCTCGGTCGCCCGCAGGAGCATGAGGTAGACCACGCGCACCGCCTGGGCGTCCCTCAGGGCCGAGTGTCTCTCCCCGCGGTCGAGCGGGATGCTGAGGAACTCGCACGCGGGTTCAAGACTGAGTTTCTCTATTCCGCAGGGCGTGAGGTGCTCCCAGATCAGAGTCGTCGTATCGATGGCGTGACGTCGCAGACTCGACGCATCGACACCAGCGCGCCTCAAGGCCTCCCGCACGAACCCGAGATCGAAGTAGGGCTTCTGGGCGACGACGAGCTTGCCGTCGAGAACGTCGAGGATCCTCGTCGCCTCGGCCGCGTCGAGCGTCGGGGCGCCGTCCCACAATTCGGGATGATCCTTGTAGCCATTGATCGTGAGAGCCTCCTCGGTGGCGACCGAGAGGTCCTGCGGGGTGTACTTCTGGTCGAGCAAGACAGCTCCAGGGACGTCGACGATCCCGATCTCGATTATCTCGTGGACCGTCGCGTCCAGTCCGGTGGTCTCCACGTCGAGGAACACCACGGGAACGTCAGAGAGGGACATCTGCTTCGGGGCATCTGAGGAATCGGCCATGGTGTGGGTTTTACGCTCGGAGGATCGCGAGGCGAGGCCCCCTCTCGTCGCGAAATCCGGCATCTGAGGGGCGCCTGGCGTCTCAGGACCCCTTCGGATTTTCACGATGGGTCTCCGGGCGTATAAGGAAGGAACCGAGGGGCCGACGCCCCTGAGGAGACAGAGAGCAGAGATGACCAACAAGATCTTCGTCGGCGGCTTGAGCTGGGACACGGACGACGACGGCCTCCGCAACGCATTCATCCGATTCGGGGACATCACCGAGGCCAAGGTGATCACCGACCGGGACACTGGGCGCTCGCGCGGCTTCGGCTTCGTGACCTTCACCGATCCCTCGTCGGTTCAAGCGGCGATCAAGGAGATGGACGGTGCCCCCGTCGACGGACGCAACGTCCGCGTCGACGAGGCACAGGACAAGGGGTTGGGCGGAGGCCGCGGAGGTCGAGGAGGCGGAGGACCCCGCGACGACAGGTCTCGCGGGCGCCATCCCCGACGCGACGGACCCGACTGGTAGTCTGTCGATCCGTCAGCTCGCCTCGCGGAGAGGGTGGTCACGGAGATGGGCCTCGGCGGTCCTGAACACTTTCCAGATCACCGCCTGATCCCGACCCCGCGGCTGCTCGGAGACGCTGGCGTCCTCGTAGACGTAGCGTCGATCACCCTTCGCGATCACCGTGTACCAGGCGGTGCCGCAGTTGACTCGCAGCATGCGCACGAGTCCGTGGTCCTGTGGGCCGTCACTGCTCGTCCAGATCATCGAGTAGCGCGCGAGGCGAAGGACGGCCGCGATCCAGCTCGGATGGTCCCGGCAGTCGCCTTGCGGGGTCCAAGACTCCGGGACACGACTGCGCCACGTCCCCTGGTAACGCTCCACGAACCCGCAGCTCCTGTCGTCACGGAAGATCTCGTGGCGGTTCTTGCTGATCCGCCGGCTCTCGAGCCGGACGGGACTCCATCGGAGGTTCGCTGCAAACATGTCCCTCCTTCTACTCCCCGACGGCGCGCCTCGTGGCGAGGAACTCAAGCAGGGTCCTGTCACCCTTGCTCGCGTTGCACTCGGGGCAGGCGGGCTGGAGGTTCTCGCGCCCGAGTTGCCCACCACCGCACGCCCGGGGCACGACGTGGTCTCGCGTCCGGCTCTCGCGGTCGAGTTCGCGGTTGCAGTAGACGCAGAGCACCTTGCCCACGTTCCAGCGGTACCAGTGGTACTCGGTCTCGACGACCCGCGGCAGACGATCCGAGACGATGTCCGCGATGGAGACGTCCTGATGCGCGATGATTCGCCTGAACTTCTCGACTCGGCCTCCGCCGGGCTGGGCCAGGAGGCCGTGCCTGCGCCGCCACCGCTCAAGGTAGTGCGCGGCCGTGCGACCTCCTTCGGGAGCCCGACGGAGGTCGGTAGTCAGCGTGTCGTAGGTAGTTTTGATAGCCTGGGTCATCGTTCTCCTCCTATCCGCGCGCCTCGCGCGCGGATCGTTCGGGATTTAATGTAAGATCTTCGGCAGTTCCGTGCAGGGAACAGGCGGCGATGGCCACTCAAGAGAGGTACAGACGAGAGAATGTGGATTTTTACACCTAACGGCTTCTTCAGCGCGGTCGAGCACCGCGACGACTCGAGCAAGATCATGGTCCGCTGCCGTGCCAAGGCACACGCCAGGCGGCTCGTGGAGATCGTGAGCTCGTTCTCGGACCGGGAGAAGCCGTCCATCGTGGAGACCCCGTATCCGGCCGACTACCACTGGCGGGTCACCATCACGCGCCAGGACTGGGCGCAGTTCGTGGCCTGGTCGGCGCTCGGGATCGACTACGTGAATTTCAAGAACGAGGTGGCGAGGCATCCGCAGCCGGACGGCTTCATGATCGCGCTGCACCGCGTCTGGAGCGAGCTGCTCCGGGTGCAGGACCGGCATCATCCGCCTCCGAAGCTGTCGCCCCTGAAGCCCAAGAAGACCAACGGGACGGCGCTGGGGACACTCAGCGGGGACGCCGACGAGTGGCTCACGGGTCCGTGGCCCGACGAGGCGGAGCCCCTGCTCGAGATCGGGATGGCCGTCACCGTGCCAGAAGAGCCAGAACTCGGCGTCGGGTGCGTCGATGACATCAGCCAGGACGGCACCGCCCAGGTCGCCTTTTTCCTGAAGGAGAGGGACGCGAACGGCAACGTGACGGAGGACGAGGTCGTCCTGAACGTCGACATCGACAAGCTCGAGATCGTGCCCGAGGGTTGGGAACTCGACGAGCTCGGCATCGATCCCGAGGTCGTGGACGCCATGGTCGACGAGATCGAGGCGCCAAACTCCGGGCGTCCTGAACCCGAGACCTACGACTCGCTCGACGAGTACGAGTGGGACGGAAGCTGGCCCGAACCTGTTGCAGGTGGCACCCTCAAGGGTCGCTAGGAAAGTTCTCCAGGAGCATCGCCAGCACGAAGGCGTGACTTTTTGAGACTCAGAGCGTCTGGTCTCTCTGGCCCTCGTAGTAGCTAAAGAGCCTTGCGCCGTTTTTAATAGGCCGTAGAGAACAGGTCCCGTAAGGCGTTCTGTTCCTGACAACCCGCTTGGATCCCTTTGAACGAATTCGAGTGACCGAGATATTCTGTCTTGGAATCCCGGCCCTAGCCCAAAACCGGCGCACCCGTCCATCTGTGATTTCGTCTTCTGGATGAACTTGTACAACAGCCTTAAACTGATCCGGTCTCTGACCAGCACGCACAGCCCAGTTGACCATCAACTCCACGGTCTTCCGATCAGAGTTCGAGAAAGCCCACCGTCGATCGTACTTGTTACCCTCTCCCCAATAGAGGCCCACGCACAAAGCGTCGAGTTTCGTGAGACGTGACGCTTTACCTGCCTCATAGGCTTCCTGCCGCACGGCTCGGTATTTTCGCTGCACCCGAGATTTGGCACGACGTAACCCGTACTCGTGCCCTCTCTCCTCCCGTGCGTGAAGCCTTTGTTGCCCCTGCCGTGAAATCTCAACTCCCCGTAGCCACAGAGATGCCGTTGATTTTGCGATATGGAGCTTGGCACTAATTTCGTTGAGCGAGAATCCTTTCCGACGCAATCGCCGCGCCCGTTGTTTGACCTGTTGAGGGTGTCCCATCGAACCCCATCATAACCCTCTTTCTGGGTTCGATCAACTGAGGCTGGAGTCGGAATCGAACCGACGATCTCTCGGGTTGCGGCCGAGCGTCTTGCCACTTGACTATCCAGCCTGGTCTTTTGCATCTCTTGCGGGAGGCGAGACCACGAGTACTCTTCTCGACTTGGACTCAGCAGGGCGTGAGGGTCTCGAACCCCCGACCTGCGGTTTTGGAGACCGCTGCTCTACCAGCTGAGCTAACGCCCTTGGAGGCTGTCATCGACAGCCTCGCCATCGTTCTGTACGTGTCATAGGCATGCCCTCCTTGCTTGTCGGACCCGAGTCAGTGGACGTACGCCAGGGTCTTCCACCGCGGCGAAGCAACGAGCATCCCGTTGCTGACCTCGACCAGGGCCTCGACTTCCATGTCGTCGTCAGTCACGCGAACCACCGTCCCCGGCTTGGCGATGGCCCTCAGGGAGGCGGTGTTGCCCCCGAGCGGGATCTTCCAATCGCGGGTTCGGTTCCGCATGCTCATGTCTGCGTGTACGGTGCGCATGATGACGACCTCCTCGTTTGTTACATGTTTCCTCTGGTTCCTTTCGACGTTGATGAGCGATGTGGAGCCACGGAGATTTGAACTCCGAACCCCCACGCTGCCAGCGTGGTGCTCTCCCAGTTGAGCTATGGCCCCGTGTGTCATGGTGCGGTGGAGCAGGTGGGATTCGAACCCACGACTTCCACGTTGCGAACGTGGCGCTCTCCCAGCTGAGCTACTGCCCCACGTCTCCTGCGTCTCCTTGGTGGTCGTCTCGTCGTTTCGTGTTCCTCGATCGTTGGGTCCGGTACTTGTTCCGGTATCTGTCGGTGCGCCCCGAGAACGGGTGCCAGCAGCCTATCGTCTTGCGGCTCTTCGGATGCGGCTCCTCGCCTCGTCGCATCGCGGCCTTGTCCTTGGCTCGGTTCACCTTGCCGTAGATGGCCTTGGCTCTGGTCTTGGAGTGCCTCCTGCGGATCGTCCGGGAACCGACCGTGCGGCCCACCCACTCGTCGGGGATCTTCACGAGCCTCCCCCGGCGTTTTCGGTAGAGGATGCCGTCTATTTCGATTGGCTTGGCCATGTCGTCCTTCCTGGTGGAGCCTGTCGGATTCGAACCGACGCCCTCCGGCGTGCAAAACCAGCGCTCTCCCATCTGAGCTAAGGCCCCATTGAGCGGGAGACGAGAATCGAACTCGCGACATTCAGCTTGGAAGGCTGACGCTCTGCCAGCTGAGCTACTCCCGCATGCGCATGTAGTCGTCGAATCTCCTCATCACCTCCCCTCTGTGTTCGGGTCCGTAAACGTCGCCCACGGCGGTCTCGATCTTGGTCCTCAGGGAGCCAACGTTCCAGTCGCACCTGAGGCAGCTCTCGACGAAGTCGATCCAGTCGGGCACGAGGCCGCGGCGCTGGAACTGACCGAGCAGGACGTCGAGGGGGATGCCCTCGGAGTTGACGAGGGGGAACCATCCCGACACGACCGGACGGTCGTCCTCGGTGTGTCCCGAGACGCGAAGGTTCTCGAGGTTCCTGCCGCCCCTTCCTTTTCGTTTGCCGCTCCCAATTCACTCTTCCTTTCGTTGCTTGGGTCTGTCGTCTCCCGTTCGGTGTCTGTGCTGTCTGATCGCCTTCCTCCAGTCGGGGGGTTCGTCGACCTCGGGCCGGGCCCGCCTCACGATCCAGCCCGTCGTCCACTCTCCGTCGCCTCTTTTGAGCTCGACCGAGTTCCCGACCCTCGCGTGTCGGACCGGGAACCAGGACGTCGTCTCCTCGGTCCCGATCTCCGTGCGGCGCTCGAGGTGGCACTGGGCCCACCTGGTCCTCTCATCCCCTGTCGTTCAACCCCTCCTCGATCAGGGTTAGCCCGTGTCGCTTGACCTCCCTGCGGGTCGCCCGCTTGAGAGCCCGGCGCGCCCGACGGGCGAGCCGGTTCTTGCTGACGGGGAACCACGACCAGTGATGCGTGGCCGCCAGGTGGCCCCTGAGCTTATGGTATCTCGGTGTCATGGGTTTCCTTTCGCGGAGCGCGTAGAGGGGATCGAACCCTCGCTTCTTCCTAGGGAGGGAAGTGTGCAGCCACAACACTTCACGCGCAGGGTTGGGCAGCTTCCGCGCCCCGGCGCTGCCCGACCGGGTAGGAGAACCGGAGCGCCGGCGAAGGCTCCGGGTCCACGGCTTCGCGGTCTTTTCGTCGCCCCCGGCGCCGCGCGCGTCCGGGTCCAAAAAGGCCCTCCAAGAGGCCCGGGCGAAAGATGTCATGATCGATGGTGTCGTTCTCCTTGTTGGGGTTCGTCGGAGCGGATGAGGAGAGTCGAACTCCCGACATCGACGTTGGCAACGTCGCGCTCTGACCAGCTGAGCTACATCCGCGTGTTTTCAGTTCCAGGGGCTTTGGTCCGGGTCTTCTCCGAGCAGGTTGGCCGCTTGGCGGCAGATGTCTTCACCGGCGCTCTGGTGTTCGGCAGGGACGCCTTGGTACATGGAGTTATGGATCCGGGTGGCGACTTGTCGCCAGCTTCCTCGTTCGCGCCAGGCACGAATCTGGAGAGCCTGTTCTCGGGTCATGTTGGGCAGAAGGTAGTCGCCATCTGTTGTTCGCATCGTCGGTCATCTTTCCGTGGTAGCGGAGGAGGAGGGATTCAAACCCCCGATGAGTCGCCCCATGCCGGTTTTCAAGGTTGCAGTCTAGCCAGCTGAGCTACATCCGCGTGGCGGAGGGCCTGGGGGTCGAACCCAGAAGGGCTGTTACACCTCGCCGGTTTTCGAAACCGGTGCCGTCGCCAGCTATCGGCTTGACCCTCCACGATTTCCGTATGTGGGTGTTTGAGTGTGGCAGTTCGGACACAGAAACCTGAGATTTTTCCTCCTGTTGTTTCTCCAGTTGCCGTCGATGTGATCGATGTCCAAGCGCAGGGGCTTTCCGTTCCATTCAGGCCCTTGACCGCATTCCCGACAGACCTCCTCCACCCCGATCTCCAGCAAGGCCCTGCGTAGTTGACTTCGTCGGGTGCGGTACGCGGACTCGGGCAGTAGGACCAAAATCTCTCGTGCGGGGACACGATTGTGGCTGGGGCGGCCCTCGTTCCACGCTTTGCGACGAAAATGAGATGTGTCGATCCCTCGTTTCTCGATCTCCTTCATCAGGTGTTTTCGGTTACCGCCCGCGTTTTTGAGTCCGAGTTTGGTCAGGACCTCCGTGTGAGAGTGAGAACATGCGATGACCTCTGCGATTTTTTCCCACCGTAACTGGGAACGGTTTTCGATGTGTGAGTAATCGATCCCTCGTTCATCGAGGACGTCTTGAAGTTGAACGGTCGTTCGGCTCCGTGGACTGAGGTCCAGTTGTCGAAGCACCCCGACGAAAGTGGCGTGCTCCCGGACGATTTTTTGAAGGGTTCGTTTTGGTATCTGGCTGAGCACAATCCGTGCTCGCGCTCGGTTTTTCCTCATGAGAAAAGGTTAGAAAGGTAGCTAGAGCTTGTCAATAACAGGTGCGTTGGTCCTTTTCGGTCCTCAGCGGAAGGCGGGAGAGTCGAACTCCCAAGGGCTGTCACGCCTCGTCCGGGTTCAAGCCGGATGCAGTCGCCGATCTGCTTGGCCTTCCATGTCCGGCGGAAGGTGAGAGAATCGAACTCTCGGGACCGTGTGGCCCACTCGCTTTCCAGGCGAGCGCGACGAACCAACATTCGCCTACCTTCCAAAGAGGGGCGCAGTGGGATTCGAACCCGGCGGTCGTCCCGCCTACCAAACTCCTTCGGGGCGTCCCCGCGAGGAGCTGCTGCGACCCCGTGTGGCGTTGCGGAGCGGGTGGGATTCGAACCCACGGTGCCCTCTCGAGCACTTCGCCTTAGCAGGACGACGCCTTCGGCCTCTCGGCCACCGCTCCAGATTTCTCCCTGGACGGAGGCCCTTCGGGTCCGCCCAGTAGTGGCAGGGCACGCAGGACTTGAACCTGCAACCGGCGGCTTAGAAGGCCGCTGCTCTGTCCGTTGAGCTAGTGCCCCGTGTGCTAGACGGGGCGTCTCTGCCTGGACAGAGCGCCGCTACTGGGCTCGGTACCCGCCCCAGACCACGATCCGGAGCATGAACCGGCCGCGGCGGCAGCGAGTGGTGCTGCAGCGGGACAGTACGCTCGACGGTTGATGATCTGGAGAGTCATGATTGGTACCTCGTTCCAACGGGATACGCGAGTTTCGACGCGAAGTCAAGCCGGAATCTTCACGGCGCGCCGCCGGGGAGTCGAACCCCGACCGGAGGACATGGCCAGGAGGGCTGTCCCGCTTCTCCTACTCGGGCGTCGTCGGATCCCGAGAACCCTCCGGGCGCCGGCCGGCGCGTCTCACCGACGGCGCACCATCGGACGGTCACCGGGCTAGTCGATGACCTCGACGTCGTGACCCTTGAAGGCGGGCCAGACCTGGCAGGCCATCTCCCACGCCTCTCGCGAGCTGCGGCCGAGCTGATTGCCGCCGTCTCGGATGAGCCACGCCAGGGCCTCGTCGGGTCTGTCGTGCACTCCGGCGTCGTGGCGGCTGCGTTCGCTCTTCTCGCCTCGCTGCCACTGGTGCACCGCGGTCACGATCCGGGTGGAGCGGGTGACGAAGATCGTCACCCTCGTCCCTCGAGGGACCGAGGGGTCGACCTCGTTCCAGCCGACCAGGCGACCCGTGAACCGCAGGGGAAGGTTGTCGTCGCGCTCGACGGTGTACTCCCTGGGCCTCACGTCGAATCCTCGGGTCGGGTCGGTCGGATCGGGACGACGGGCCCCCTGGCCGAGCCTCCCTTCCCGGTGCAGGCGGTAGAGCTCGTCGTTCCCCTTGATCTGGACGACGGGCCGCGGCCCCTCCTCCTTCGGATCGGGCTGGATCGACGACTCCGTGGCCGTCTCCTCGTCGCCCGGCAGCCTCGAGGTCTGTTTCGTGTCGGTCATGTGTCCTGTCTCCTGTCGTCTGTGGCGGGGCCGCGCTGTACGACCCCTCGCCTCGTGTACTCGGATAGCTCGGTCACCGAGCCGCCGAATTTCCACCATACCGGCCGAGACGATCCGGCTCGTCGCGGGTAGTATTTTCACGATGCGGCGCCGCCGCATCATCCTCTTTGCGAAGACGGAGAAACACATGCCAACCGGATCGAAGACGAAGAAGCCGACGGGGAAGAAGCCGACGGCCAAGAAGACCCCAAAGCCCCGCGCGAAGAAGAAGGCGTCGAGCTCGCGCGCCAAGAAGAAGACCGCCAAGAAGCCGACGGCCAGGAAGAAGACCGCCAAGAAGCCGACGGCCAGGAAGAAGATCAACCGGACCAAGGCGCGCAAGACCACGCCGAAGAAGAAGGCCACGGCCAGGAAGAAGCCGGCCACCAGGAAGGTGCCCTCGCGGACGCGCAAGGCAGCCTAGCTCGGGCTCAACTCGACGTGACGGACCCCCGGCGAACCCTGCTCGGGGGTCCGCGCGTCTGGCGGGAGCGGTAATTCACCTATCGTGCGGCGTCCGGTGAGGCATGTTCCTGCGATCTGCCAGACGCGCGCCCACCAGGAAGAAGCGCGAGCGCCAGGAGACCGGGCCGAAGACCGAGGTGCACTTCTTCGACTTCGATCACACGATCTTCCACAGTCCAGGGCCTCCTCCCGACGTCCCGAAGAGCCAGCACGGGAGCTTCTGGCACGATCCGCAATCGCTCGCCGACCCTCTGGTCCCGTCTGACCCAAACCAGAACTGGTACGTCCAGCGCGTCATCGACGAATACCGCAAGGCGAAGAAGAACCCGCGCGCCAAGGTGGTCGTCATCACGGGCCGGTCCGAACCCTTCCGCGACAAGATCCTCGAGCTGCTCTCCCAGGTGGGCGAGCCCGACGAGCTCGTCCTCAAGCAGAAGAAGGAGCAGACGAGGCCCTACAAGATCCGCGAGATGAAGCGGATCATGGACGAGACCCCTCACGCGAGGAAGATCCACTTCTACGAGGACCGCGAGTCGCACCTCCGCGACTTCCAGCGGGCCGCCGAGGAGGAGGGCTTCCAGTTCCACCCGCACTACATCGAAGAGGCGAAGGCCGAGCGCACGTGGGACAAGTTCATGGACGTCATGTTCGACGGCGGCGCGAAGCAGGTCCCCAACACGAACGCTGAGAGCCGCGACCAGCATCCGACCGTCAGGGCCGACTACCTGATCAAGAGCGACCCCCGGTTCGCCGAGCTCGTCCGCAGGCGGTTCCGCCAGTGGATGAGCGCCGGCAGGCCGACCCGTCCGTCACAGCCCGGGACGACGGGGGCCAAGGAGCACATGGCCGAGGGCGGCGAGGAGCGCACGCTGCTGAGCCTCGAGCTCGACCTCGGGCACGAGATGACACGACGGGTCGCGCGACGTTGGCTCCTGGCCTCCGCGAGCTGACGACTACTTCTTCGTCTCGGGGGCCTTCTTCTCCTCGGCCTTCGCCTCAGGGGCCTTCTTCTCCTCGGCCTTCTTTTCCTCGGCCTTCTTGGCCTCAGGCTCCTTCGCCTCGGCCGCCTTGTCCTCCTCCTTCTTGACCTCCTTGGCCTCCTCGGCCTCGGGGCAGCCGGAGATGAGCAGCAGTGCCGCTGCGGAGATGAGCAATGTGCGCATACGTGACCTCCTTCAAGCTGGGGGTCGATAGAGCGAGAAACGCGCCGGGATTCAAGTGCTTGACCTTCTGTTGCGTGGGTGGTAAACAGTCAACACCATGTCGGCGTTCGGACAGCGCGTTCGCGCTCTTCGCGAGGCCAAGGCGGCGCAGGACCCAGAATTCGGGCTGCGGAGAGTCGCTCAGCGGGTCGGGATCTCCCCGACGTTTCTCAGCCGGATCGAGACCGGCAAAGGGGACGCTTTGCCGAGTGAGGAGAACATCGTGAAACTCGCTCATGAACTAGGTGAGGATCCAGACAGGCTCCTCGCCCTCGCGGGCAAGGTCCGGTCGGAGCTGCTCGACCTGATCATCGAGCAGCCGGAGGCATTCGCGAAGGTCATCGAGGCGCTCGGCGGCAAGCCGACCGAGACCTTCGACCGTGTCGCCCAGGAAGTCCGAGACGGCGACTGGTGAAACCCAAACCCGATGTGAACAGGAGGACAGAACCATGTTGAAACTCGAACGAGACACCCTGCACTTCAGCTTCCCCGAGATCCACGAGCAGGCGACGCTATCGGTCACGTTCCAGCGAACCCTGCGGATCCCGGACGACGACAAGACCTACCCGCTCCCTCCGGGACTCGGGAACTTCCCCATGAAACTCATCGATGAGTTCCGTGAACGCGTGCCGGCGAACTGGGTCGAACACGGGGGCGTGATGCTGCCCATGTACCAGAGCGAAGCCCTCTGGATCAGCTTTCGCTCCCCCCACATCTCCGACCGCAACACCCGGTACCCCTTCGCGGTCAAGGTCGCCACCGGCAAGGTGTCGGCCGTCACCGGCAAGGAGTGGAAGGAGGGCCTGACCGAGAAGGACTACCTCGTAGTCCCGCCACAGCCATGGCTCGACGGCTACGTCGTGAAGGAGGGCGAGATCCGACAGTTCATCGCCGCGCCTCTCGGGTGGGGGTTCACGGCCGAGGAGCAGATCACGGAGAAGGCCGAACACGGCGGACTCCAGATCGAGGTCTTTCCGATGGACCCGAAGGTCTTCGACGAGAAGTTCCCGAAGATCGAGCGCGACTTCTCCGGACGCGGGAGGCGAGGCATGGCCGGCATCCGGCTGTCCAGCAGGCGCAGCAGACACATGATGCGCGGCTGCAACGCCGTCACTGCCGACATGGGCCTCGCGCCCGGCGGAAAGATGAAGCAGCAGATCTTCAAGGACACGCACGGGCTCGACGCGTGGAAGACCTCGGCGCGGGCACGCTGCTTCGTGCACCTCGCGAACTCGCTCGCGTGGCGCGCCATCACGGGCCAGGAGGCTCCGGCCACGCCGATCACTGCCGAGACGTACACGAACAGCAAGTACCCCTGGTTCGATCACTACCGCGACGACGTCGAGGCCCTAGGCGGCACCGAGAAACTCGCTGATCTCAAGAGCGTGCTCGAGATGGGCTTCCAGAAGGGGCTCAACATCCTGCCCGAGAACGTCTCCTGCGACCCCGAGAACGTCGTCGTGATTCAGGGAGATCCCGGCGAGGTCCGGGTCGGAGTCTGGTAAGCGTCAGGTCGGCCCCGGAACGGGGTCGAGCCACTTGAACTCGAGGAACCCCAGCGCGGTGAGGCAGTAGCCGAACCGCTGCTGGAGGTTCACGTAGTTGTGGAAGAACTCCATGTGCGGCCTGTCGTCGTCGGGACCCGTGTAGGGACGCAGGTTCCTGATCCGCAGCTCGTGCTCGAGCGACCTGCGGAGCCACATCTGTGAGGTTGATCGCGCGATGGAGTCGTCGATCTGGGAGGTGAACCTCTCGACGTACTCGGCGGCGAACCCTCCGACGAACTTGCCGTTCTGAGTCTGGGCCCAGACGAGCCCGAGCCCCGTGGCGATGGCCGCGAAGTCCTGCGTGGCCCCCACGCCCGCCATGATGACCTCCAAGACGGCGCCGTGGTGGAAGGAGGAGCGAACCTCGTTCACGTCGTAGATGTTGCCGTACAGCGCCGCGGGCAGCACGCTCGTGTACGGGACGACGTTGAAGTTCTCGATCCCGGCCTCGAGGAGCGCACTGTCGTAGGCGAACGTCTCGTACTCCTGGGGCGGGATGCCGAGGTCTGACTGACCGGTACCTCCAGTCAGGAATCCAAGGGTGGGAAAGCGACAGCCGGTGCGGTGCATGAACGCACCCTACCGAGTCAGGAGTCCAGCGGGATCTCGTCCGCCGGGCGTCCGTTGATCAGGAGCGTGAGGGCGCCGTCCTCCTCGAGGCGGACCGCGATCTCGTCTCCGGCGCGCACCCGACGCTCGATTCCGTCGAGCTCGACGGAACCCCCCTCGGGGAACCGCAGAGAGCCGTCCTCGAGCCTTTCGATCTCACCGGCTGGATGGAACCGGATTCGAACGCTCACGTCGTGCACGGGACTCAGTCCTCGCCGGGTTCACGGTCGTAGAACGGCAGGGCTTGGTCGTCTTCGGGGATGCGTTCCACCAGGATCGGCGACGGCGGAAGTACGTTGACGAGGACCGTCCGGCGCCCGGAGGGGTCGTAGTCCCGACGCATGCGGAGCGGGTTGAACATGTTCCGCCAGTCGTCGGGGTCGTAGTACCGGCGACGGCGAGGGAGCCAGTACCCCACGGTCGTGAGATGGCGTAGCAGACCCAGGAGCCGGGAGCGAGCATCGTCGAGTTCGGACATCAGCTACCTCAGACCGTGCGGACACGAAGCTCGCCGCCCCGAAGTCGGTGGTCCTTCGTGAACAGGATTCCAGCCCACTCTAGGGACTCGTCGTCCCCACCAGGAATCTCGGTGGCCTTCCATGCCCGGCAGGCGTTGGGGTGCATGGCGACGCGGGCCACACGCCGTCCGCGTTTCCCGGCGCAGTCCATGGCGTCGAGGATTCTGTGCTCGATGGAAGGGCGCCTCTCGGCGCGGTCCAGGTTCTGGTTTAGTTTCTGCCAGTCGGTCATCCCGAATTCTCCTCGTTGCCGTCCCAGTGCTTGCAGACGTCCCAGCCCTTGTAGGTCGCCACCTGGTATCCCTGCTTGCCCTCTTTCACGGCCTTGGCGGCGAGCCCCAGCCGGATCAGCGTGTCCCTCCCCGTCTTGCAGGGGAGGTCGCCGTCCCAGACGGGACCGTTCCTCACGAGTCCTATGAGGGTGTCGCGCGCCCCCGAGTCGAGCAGGCCCCACACGCGGCGAGCATGGTGGTCGTAGGCGTCGTCCGTGCAGTCCGTCTCCATCAGACGCTTCACGGCCACCTCCAGGTCATCTTTCCTGAGCAGCTGCCTCTCCTCTTCGATCTCGTCCTCGCGAGAGACGCCCTCGAGCGCGTGGTTGGGTTCCCACCACGTCGAGATGAAGTCGTCCTCCTCCCGCACCGTGGCCATGCGTCCGCAGGCTCCGCACCACCACCAGGTCTCCCCGTCCTTGTCGGGCCTCTTGGCGATCCGGTCGATGTAGTGGCCACACTGGCATGGAAGGAACTTCGGCCGCACGTCGTCCTCGGGAGGCGCGGTCTCCTCGGGCTCGCGGCCGTACCACTTCTCGCGCCCGCGCACCGCATCCTCGAAGGCGCTCAGCACGCCGTCGAGGTACGTCGCCAGGACGAAGTCCGGCGTGTCGGAGCCGCCCTCCATGCTCTCCTCGTTGATGAGACTCTGGAGTCTCTCGCGAAACTTGCTTCGTGTCATGAACTCTCTCCTCCGTCGACTGGTTTACTTTGCTTCAGAAAAGACACAGGTCGTACTGGCGAAGGGCCGCGACGACCTTCTTGGCATCCTCCACGGAGACGCCGCAGTCGTGCGTCAGGTACTTCCTCACGGCGAAGTCGTGCTCCTCGCGGCTCGCCTTCCGGCTGTGGTGTTCCCAGATGGCCCACACGCCCTCAAGCTGCGCCTCCGTGAGGTTCAGGCACGCCTCCCTGGCGGCGTGCTTGTGCGTGGCGACTGCATCTTCGTAGCAGGTCATCCCTAGTCGTCCTCCTTGATCTCGACGCCGAGCTCGGCGAGACACGCGATCCAGCCGTAGACGAAGCCGCCCTTCCACGCCATGCGGCGTTGCTGCGTGAGTCCGAGGCCCCCAGGAGGGTCGGGCTTCGGCGGATTGTCCTTGCGCCAGGCCGCGTCAGCGATGCCGAGCACGGTCCTGCCGTCCTCCACCTTAGCCCGCGCTTCCTGCAGCGCCTCAAGGAGAGGGTCTCGTTCGGCGCTGAGCTTACCGGGCCCCCCACCTCTCGTCGCTTGAGCCATGTTCTCCTTGGTCTCGGTCGGGCGCCCCTCCGCGACCAGCCGCCAGTTGATGGCCAGCCGCTCGCCCCCGTCGCCCATCCGGGCCTGGAGCCTCCGGCAGTGATCCTCGACCACCTCGAAGGAGATCTTGGTCATCGATCCCTCGATGAACTCGCTCTTCCCGAACGGCTCGCCGCAGTACTGGGTGAGCCCCTCGGAGTCCCACTCGAGCTCCTCGACGGCCTGGCACTCGAGCAGGAGATGGTCCAGAGCCTCCTCAAAGGAAACCTCTGTCGGCACCTCCTGCTCCTCTGAGGCATTCCGATCCGGCCGAAGCGCCTGCCGGGCATCGTCCGCCCCGGTTCTGCGACGAGCGATCACCGCCTCCACCGCCCTGAAGGACGCGCCGTCCGCACACAGGTAGTCTTCGCCGTCGTTCCAGACCTCGACGGTGTAGCCCTCCCTGCTCGCGGCACAGAGCACGCGCCTGTCCTCGTCCTCCGCCTCGGGGGGGATCCCTTTCCACCACTCCCAACCCTTCGGCAAGCCGATCTTCCCTCCATAGAGCCCGTCACGAAGTAGGTCGCGCGCCTCGTTCGCGAGTGCGTGGTCGCGCGGGAGCGTCACCGTGACCTTGTTGATGAAGTCCGCGAACTCGCCTGCACGGGCCTTGAGACGCTCGTGGTCGACCACCAAGAGCGCGTGCCCCTCCCTCTCGTACTCGCGGCGAACCTGCAGTTGCTCGAACTCGCGCTTGAGCCGCTCGTTCTCCGCCTTGAGATCGTCGACTTCGGTCATCCCTAGCCTCCGCTCCCCGACGGGAAGTCTTTGCACCGTGGACAGTTTTCGTAGTCCAGGCACGGATCCTCTGCTGTGCAAACGTGCTCTTGGCCATGCTCGTCGTCCAACAAATCGTCCACTACGTCGAGTAGAACCGCCACGATCGTGGCCAGGTTGTTGCTCACGGCGAGCCGATCGAGCGGAGGACGGGTGTCCAACCTTTGCAGGGCCTCTCGGCATTCGCGCAGTCGTTCCTTACTCATCCCACTTCCCCTCAGTGAGCCTCGAAGTTCTCCATGCTGTGGTTCTCCGGCCGCATCAGGTAATCGACTTCCGTCGGATCGAGTCCGAGGGACGCCAGGGCCTCCCGCTTCGTCCTGCCTTCGCCCCCCGTCGCGCCGTCCTCCGTGAAGACGTTCACGAGCCAGTGATCGTGCGCCAGCTTGGCGAATCCCGCACGTGGGCACCTGTCAGCCACGCTGCCCTCCCTCGGGCTCAAAGGTGGTGATAGCGGCATCTGGTATGCCAAGCTCGTCGGCGGAAATCCGCTCCGGGTGGACGCCGTACTCGTCGCACAGTGCTCGTGCGTCGTCGACGTTGATTGCCAGGGCGCGAGCGAGCAACAGGTATCTCGGCGTCTCCAGCACACCCCGCAACATCCCCGCCAGTCGTTCGGCGCGGGCCTTCTGCTCTGCCTCCCACTCCCGCCACTGTAACGCCAACCGACCCACTCGGAGTGTGGGCGGCTCGGCAGTCGGTGCCCACTCTTCCACTCCCGCCACGCGAACCGTGAGCCCCTTCGGAACGGGCCACTGGATGTTACACTCGCAACACTGGAGGTACGGATGGATCTCGGCGTGGACGTTGGCGAAGACCTCTCCCTCCCTCACCCCGAACACGGCCCGTCGCGGGCCCTCGTGGTACCACACGCTCGGGCTCCCGCACTTCGGACACGAGCCGTCCCAGTCTGGGGAACCCACGATCTCCTGAAGGTGCTCGCGTTCCGATACAGTCCTGTCTTCGTTCATGTCCCCTCCAAGGAGCAAGTCGACGGCCCTGTGACCCAGGACGGTGAGACGCCGACCGTGCCGAGGGTGGGGCTCGAGAAACCCCTTCGTCGTCAGGGTGATCGCGGCCATGAGCAGCCGCTTCGGGTGCTCCGTCCAGCCGCCCCGACACTGCAGGAGCGCCTCCCTCTCAGCGGAGGTCAGTCCTTCGACCAAGGAGCCCAGCCTCTCGTTCTCTGCCCTGCGAACCTCAACTTCGGTCATCGCGCTCCCCGCTCTCGTTTCCGGGACCACCCATTCTACCCCTCGGGCACGTTCTTCGTGAAAACACGGTCCAGGAGCTCGGCCGTGGGCGGTCGTTCCGCATACGGGTTGATCCCGCGGGCAGCCTTGAGCGAACCGAGCCACGTCAGGGCCGCGCCCCTCTCGGGCTCGGGGAGGGCCTCGAGCGACGGAGGCGCGTCGCGCAGGCCCTCCAGGCAGTCGAGGTGGCGCTCGATGAAGGTTCCGAGGTCCATGCCCTCTCTGTCGAGGAGGACGCGTGGAACGAAAGCCGTCAGGCGGCGTTCTCGTACTCGAGGCCGTCGTCGTCCCAGTCGGCGTCGATCCAGGACCAAGTCCTGCCGGTCCGCACGTTGGACACGGCAGCAGGGGAGACACTCAGTCTGCGAGCGAGCACAGCGTTGCTTTCACCAGAGCCCAAGATGTACCGGACCTTCTCGAGATCGAGCTTGGCGTTCGGGTTTCTCGTGCCTCGTTTGCTGGATCGGATGACCATGGGAATCTCCTTGAAAGCGGCTCCGGGGGAGGGTCTCGAACCCCCGACCCCTCGACTAACAATCGAACGCTCTACCAACTGAGCTACCCCGGAATGTATGGTACCCCGTGTGGGATTCGAACCCACGAATCTCCTGGCTGAGAACCAGGCGTCCTAGGCCGCTAGACCAACGGGGCGTGGCACCGGAGACGGGGTTCGAACCCGCGATCTTGGGATTGAAAGTCCCATGTCCTGACCAACTGGACCACTCCGGCAGATGAGCCTTCTCGGCTTCCTGCGCGGGGTGTCGAGGTCTTCGGGCCCTCGGACTGCTCAGTTGTCATCCCCGCGCAGGCGAACTTCAGCCTCGCGCTCTCGTTCGACGAGAGCGGGCCCGCGCGGGTTTGTATTGAGCAGGAGTGCCACGACGAGAGGTACTCTACACGCCTCGCGAGGCGTCGTCAAGCCAGATTCGACTACCACTGTTCGGGAGGCACGCCCTCGTGGGCGAGCAGGATGGTCACCGCCTTCTCCTTCGCCTCGGCGAGGCGCCTCTTGAAACCGCGCCCGGAGAACTCGACCTTGATCTCCGCGAGACGCGTCCACACGGTGGGGTCCTTGAGGTGCGCGGCGTCGGGCTCGAACACCCGAGCCCAGACGACCCAGGCAACCTTCTCGGTTCGGTTCCCGAAGGGTTGGAGTTCCACCCGGCCCTCGGCCACGGGTCTCGATCGGGGACGCTCGCACGGCGCCGGAGTACGAAAGGCCCTGGCCAGGGGGACCACCTGTTGGGCGACGACGGCTGGCTTGTCGGACATGGTTTCGTTCCTACAGCAATTTGAGGTGTCCGGTGATGGGGTCGACCTCCTCGGGCGGTGCCGGCCCGATGGCGCAGCACGTCTTGGTCGGGACGCCGCCGAACTCGGTGAGGCCCCTGTCCTCGATGAGGACGCACGGGAGCCCGGCCGTCGTGGCCTTCTCGTAGATCTCGAGGAGCTCGTCCTCGGAGTCGACGCGGCAACAGATTTTCGTGAAGATGCCGGCGAGCCACATGAACATCGACCTGTCCAGCTCGAGAGTCACCCTGACGCGCTCGAAGCCTTCGGGGAACCCGACCTCAAGCGCCTCGCGGGGGATGGTGTCGAAGAAGACCTTGCCGCTCGCGTGAGCCCCCTGCGAGACCATTTTGCCCTTGCGCATCTGGAGGTCGGTGCGCACCACGAGGACCTGTTTCGGCCCGAGCTGTTGCTCCACATCGCGTTTCATCGCGGCCTCCTGCTCCGGGGTGGGACCCACTACGGCCCGCTCGGCCTCGATCATCTCGTCCAGCTTGGACGGACCTCGACGTTCCGACATCACGCGGGCAAGAGAACCGTCCAGACGCTCGCGAAGTAACGTGGGCTCGCGAGACGGATCGAAGTCGCCGTACTCGGCCTCGAATTCTTCCTTGGTCGTGATGCGCTTCTGTGACATGTAATGCGACTCCTCGTCGGACCCTCCGAAACCGTCGGGATGCGGCACGCCGTCAGGGAAACGTGAACACCAGCTCGCGTGGTCGGGCAATACGTTCGAGCATTCTGGGCAGCGATCCGCCATGGTGATCCTCCTGCGCGCGAACAGCGCGTCCGAACGACCCCCTCCTGAGGAGGAGGGGACCCTCTCTCGTTCTACGCCGACGGCTCCTCGGTCCGAGCCCCGAGGGAGTATAACCCGTGAGCGGTCAGCTCCAAGTCACAGACCCGGACAGAGGACCCGGAGGAAAACATGGCTGTCAAACTCGGCAGGAAAGAGATGCCGTCGGGCTGCTCGGCGGACGACTTCAAGTACCAGGGTCGCCCCGCGGTCGACCAGGACGACTTCGGATCCGAGGTGGGGATCGCGGACATGGTCTGCGTCAACCAGTTCGGGGACGCGAACAACAACAAGTACTACCACGCCGGGGTCGTGCGCCAGGACGGAGCCTGGTACGTCTACCTCGAGTGGGGACGAGTCAGCGGCGGAGGCAAGACCTGGGACGGCTCCTTCCGAGGGCAAGACTTCCAGTTCGTCACGTGCAGCGGAGAGGATGACGCCCGCACGTTCTTCGAGAAGCAGTGCCGCAGCAAGAACATCAAGCGGCTCCAGCAGAAGAAGGTCGGCGGCAAGGAGATCTGGGTCGGCAAGTCCGGCAAGGACGGATACGTCGTCCAGCGCCTCGCGACCCGCGAGCGCGGGCTCCCCGACGCATGCCTGATCAAGGACGACAGCGGCGTCGAGAAGAAGAAGGCCAAGAAGAAAGCCACCAAGAAGAAGACCTCCAAGAAGAAGATCGACGCGCAGCCGCAGGTCATCGCGCTCGCGAAGTCGCTCGTCGGAGGCACCGCCGACTACGCCCGCGCGGCCTCCAGGGCGTCGGGCGTCACCCCCACCATGGAGGCGATCACCGAGGTCCGCGACGACCTCATCCCGCAGGCCCTCGCGATGATCAAACGGATCGGTGACGACCACGACCGCCAGCTCAGGGACAAGAAGCTCCAGGAGCTCTCGACCTACGTCGCGACCATCGTGCCGAGACCCATCCCTCGTGGCGGAGACCCGTCCGCCGTCATCCTGAACTCGACCAACATCCTCCTCGTGCAGCAGGACCTCGACGCGTTCGAGGCCGCGCTGAAGAACGAGGACTGGGAGGTCGAGGTCCAGGAGGAGCAGCAGATCGATCCGAACGCCGCGCTGAAGGCGGAGATCGAGTGGCTCGACATGAAGAGCGGGCGCGGGAAGTGGGTGGTCGAGACCTTCACGAGGATGTCCAAGGACCGACACAGAAACATCGGAGACGTGCGCGTCCTCAATGCGTTCGTCATTCGGCGTTCTCGAGTGGACGACCTCTTCGTCGCGGGGGCCAAGCACGTCGCGTCGGTCCGCAAAGGGAATCACGAGCAGGCCGACATGCAGCCGGACGAGCGACACGACGTCTCGGACATCGCAGATCTCTACGAGCGAGCGAACATGGCTCTCCTGTTCCACGGAACGCGCTCGGTGAACGTGGCTCCGATCCTGCAGACCGACCTGCGTCTCCCCAAGTCTTTGAAGGGCGTCCACATCACGGGGGCGGCGTTCGGGCACGGAATCTACTGGGCGTCGGACTTTCGCAAGGCCGCGAACTACTGCTCGATAGGTTCGGGACTGTACTCTTCCGGCGCGGGAGCCATACGAGGGCGGGGAGCCTTCATGTTCATGGGAGACGTCGTGCTCGGCAAACCCTACATGGCTAAGAAGGCGTGGAGCCTCTATGGCTGCCCGAGGGGGTTCGACAGCATTTACGCGACGAACCGTCACTGTGCCTCCCTCGTCAACGACGAGCACGTGGTCTTCGGAACCACGAAGGGGCCGAGCCACAGGTTGCGCTATCTGTTGGAGATCTCCGTCTGATGCGCTACGAGACGCCGAGCCCAAGCGAAGAAGCACTCTACGGAAAGCGAGATCTTCGCCCGATTGCAGACCGCGCAGCATGGCACAACGTTGTCGGGCTCGTAACCTCTCGAGTTATCGATCCTATCGATTCCGTTACCAGGCATCCGACCACAGTACGTGCAGGGCGAATGCAGGAGCACGATCGCAAGGTCGTCTGTCAGCTCAAAGGCAAGTCGTCGCCCACGAGCGCCTTCCTTGTATTTCGACAATCTGCGTCGGTCTTTCGCTGTCTCGCGCTTTCCGTGCACGAGAATGGGCGACGTCGCCGCGAAATACGCGACACGACGAACCCATCGCAGGAAACCTTCCACGGATTTCGTGCCCTTTGCCAAGTTACAGATCGTGCAGCACGAAACCATGTTTCCCGGAATGTAACCCGAGGAGTTATCAGGACGATCAATCCCGTTCGCCGCGTATCCTCCACGCACCGTTGCATGGCTACGCATCTGAGGAGGGCTGCCACAGTAGTGACAGGTCCCCTGAAACAAAGACCCAGCCTCCTCCAAGCCCAACTCAAACCGCAGGTTCCTCTTTCGGGCGTTCTTGCGGTATCCCGAAAAGATCGCGTTACGCATGGCCTCTCCGTCAGGAAGGCTAGCGACCTCGTCTCGAAGACACCCGCAGCTCCGCGTGGCGCCTCTCTTCAGCGCGACGCCGTCGACGATAGTCTGTTTTCCACAGTCACAGCGACATCGATAGAACCACCCGGGATGTCCGTCCCGGCGCACACGTTCCAGCACTTCAAGGCGACCGAACCGCCGCCCGGTAGGAATCCGAGAAGCTGCCCATCGCATCTCTCGCACGCAACCACAGCTGACCGTCTCTCCAGACCGCAACGCGCCGGGATACACGGTCGTCTCCTTTCCGCAGTCACAGCGACAAGCGTAGGCCGTCTGCTTGCGTCCCGACTTTGTTCTGCGCGGCATGGGGCGCCCGACAACGAGGTTTCCAAACCTACGTCCCACGAGATTGGGACGGCGTCCACACCCACAGCTCTTTGTACGCACGAGGTTGCCCCGAACGACCCAGTGCTCTTTCCCGCAGTCACACCGACACAGACACTGCGGAGCAAACGCATACTTCTTGCCCGCGAACTCCGCAATCACGACAAGTTTACCGAAGCGACGGCCGACAAAAGAACCGGGGCGATCCTTCGGTAAACGCCGCTCCAAGACCTCATCCAAGTCAGGACGCGTCTATCGTGAAGTATAACCCATATCCAAGGTAAAGCAGCCTGGACTTACAACGAGCAGAACCCACCGCCCGAGTCAGGCGACCAAGGCAACGAGGAGAAAACGAACCATGCAGAACGAACAGGTGCTCAAGGCGGCCGTCGAGAGATCGGCCGACTGGCAACAGGCCGTCGAGGACTTCATCGAGGCCACTACGCAGCTCGGACAGCCGTTCACGTCCGGGCACGTCACCACCATCCTCCGGGTCTACCGGCCCGAGTTCGTGTTCAAGCAGGAGTGGATCGGCGAGAAGTGCCAGGACCTCTTCTACAACGGGCAGATCGTCTACAACGGGACGCCCGCGGTCCAGGTCACGCGCACCTGCGTCGGGCTAGGGCGCACGCCCGCGGGCCAGCCCGTCTTCACCTACGCGGCGGAGCAGGACGAGGCCGAGGACTTCCCGTTCGAACTCGACATCCCGAAGCCGGGTGCGGGCCTGACCCAGATGCCCCAGGAGCACCCCATCCAGCCGAACGCCCAGGTCCCGGCGAAGCCGCCGTCCCCGGCCGACATGAAGGCGACGGTCCACGCCGACCACCGCCTCTGCGTCCCTCGAGCCGCGCTCGAGGGCCTGCTCCACGCACTCGGCCGTCCGTTCCGCGCGGGTGACAAGGTCTGGGTACGCTTCGAGGGACCCGAGCCCGACTACGACAAGGCCGTCCTGGCACTCGAGCAGGTGACCGGCGCCGTGGACTACGACGTGTCCCAGACCCGAGGCCGCGTGCTGTTCCCGAAGGCAGGCTCCGGGCAGTTCAACCACGGTGACGTGTTCGCCTGCGAGATCGAGAACGACGAACTCGTGGTCGACATCACGAAGCCGCTGTGACCAGGCGCGTCATCGTCATGGCTTACGACCACGAAGACGGTCAGGTGCCGTCATGGGTCATCTCCAGAGCGACCTACGAGCGACTCTCCCAGCTCAGGAGACGTGCCACGCCGTGAGGCGCCCCAGGAACCACGAGATCCTGTACGCCGAACGCTGGACGGGTCGGTGGGAACACATCCGCGACGCGGGATGCGAAGCACTCGCGGGGTTGATCCGCAAGCTCGGCTTGGAGCGAGTCGAACTCGGCATGGGTGACTTCTACACCGAGGTAGTCGGGCCTGACAATCTCCCCACGAACGACTTGCTGTGGGCCTGGAAACGAGACCTGGAAACTCACGGCAAAATCGTCGTCACCGTCTACACCGATCCCGAAGACGCCGACGAGTGGGAACAGATCTGCATCTGGATCGTCGATCGGGGCCACGGCAACACCCTGGAGGTGGTGTGGTTTGGAGACGAGTTCCTTCAGAGAGTTCGCAAGCTAGCGAGGACGGCCCAGGGAGAGTAGGGATGGAGTTTCGCGTTCTCATGTCCGTTCCCTTCGTCCTGCTGTGGGCCTTCGCGGGCCTCTGCCTCGGTTTCGAGGACGTCCGCGACTGGCTCCTCTTCACCGCGTTCGCAGCCGGCTCGGGTTGGGCCACCTCCTACGGGCTTCACCGCACGCGTCGGTAACCGGGCCAGGCGCCTGCGCGACATGCGCGTGTAAAATCTTCCCGAAGTCCGTGCAGGAGATGAGAGGAGTTCCGCGTGATCGCCCAAGCCATTCGTAAGCAGTTCAAGATCGCCGTGGCCCGCAAGTGGGACCGCACGTACTGGGCCGTGGACCTCCACGAGACGTTGATCCGTCCGAACTACCGGGACGACGAGCTTCCGGTCGACTACTATCCGCACGCGTTGGAGGCGATGCGCATGTTGTCGGAACGTCCCGACGTCGTCCTCATCATGTACACGTGCTCGTGGCCGAAGGAGGTCGAGGCGTACCTTCAGAAGTTCGGCGCCGACGGGATCAAGTTCGACTACGTCAACGAGAACCCCGAAGTCGCAAGCGAGGGCTACGGCTGCTACGACCGGAAGATCTACTTCAACCTCCTCCTCGACGACAAGGCAGGATTCGACGCCGAGACCCACTGGCTCGACATCACCCGCACTCTCCAAGATCTTCCGATACTTGCCCCCTAGGGCGTGGTGGTTCTGCTCCTGATCCTCCTCAAGGTCTGGCCGGTCTGTCCGACTGACGGATGGGTCTCCTCCGAATTCGGACGACGCCAGCATCCCGTGACGGGTCGGTGGCGCATGCACGGCGGCGTCGACATCGCCAATGCCCGCGGCACGGAGGTTCTCGCGCCCTGGCCTGGGCGCATCGTGAAAATCCGTCGAACCCGGAGGGCCGGGCTCTACGTCGTGATGCGCACCGCGCGACTCCGAGTCATGTTCGCTCACCTGAAGGACGTTGCCGTCCACGTCGGGCAGCGCGTCGAGGCTGCGGATCAGATAGGCCACATGGGCCGCTCAGGACGCACCACGGGCCCTCACCTGCACCTGGAGGTGCGTCGGGGCGGGAGGGCCGTCGACCCCTCCTTCGCCCTCGTGGGCTGCCCTTGGGCCTCCGAGGGGGTATAGAGGAGGAGACCATGACGACCGAGTTCAAGCTGTCCGACGTGAAGGTGGGGACTCCGCGCGTCCCACGCTCGTTCAACAACGAGACGAGCCAGGCCGAAGACCTCGACCCCTGCGACGCATTCCTCGACCGGCTACACGACCGCGAGAAGGACTGGCGCACTGGTGCCACGACGCAGAGCCTGTTCCTGCGTCACGTCGGGATGCCCAAGGACGGCTCGATCTACCATCGGAACTACCTCGAGTACCTCGAGAAGTGCTGGGCCGACCACCTGGGCATCGTGATCACGCCCGACGTCCTGTGGTTCACGGTCCTCTCCGAGCTCGTCGGCGTCGTCAAGGAGAGCCCCGAACCGTACCGGCACCTGTTCACGAGGAGCCACGAGAAACAGGAGATCTGGGTCGAGGCCGCGGAGGAGATCGTGATGCCCCTGAACCGGCTCGTGCAGGCCCTCCGGGGGGCCGTCCCGACGGAAGCGAGCCTGTTCCTGCCGCAGTTCTCGACCACCTCCGAGCGGTCGCGACACGCCATGTACGCCTCGTTCTGCGACCTGTGCTCGCCCTACTACGAGTACGGCATGTACGCGTGCGGGTTCCCGGCGATCTCGGTCCAGGGCACGCGCGACGACTGGCATCTCGTCGCCGCACAGTGGCGCAAGCTCGTGCCGCTGTTCGGCGCCGCGGCCCCCTGGATGGAGCGCGTGCAGCGGACTCTCGACGAGTGCGTCGCTCGCCTCGTCGATGCTACCTGGTGGCGCGCCATGTTCAGCCTCGAACGCTGCGGCTCAGGCAGTCAGACGGAGATCTCGGGCTGGCTCCCCGACCTGTTCCGCGTCCAGCCGGAGGGCCCGCGGTACGTGCAGAACTTTCCGACCAACGTCGCCGTCGTGGACTACAAGGAGAAGCGACCCGCGACGCGGACCCTAGCCGGACTCTTCATGCCCGAGAGGGTGCGGAGGTTCCGCATGCAGGACGGCCTGTTCTACTCGTACCAGGAGGGGGACTTCATGGTTCCCGACTTCGGCTACGCGGTTCACGAGAGGACGAAGCCCGTCGTCACCGAAGGAGACGGCGACGGCCTAAAGGTCTCGGTCCAGCGCATCGAGACGAAGACCCCCAAGATGGCCGCCGACTGGAAGGTCGAGACCACCGAGGACAGGATCCTCTTTCACGGAGACGACGAGTGATGCGGTTCCTGCGGTGGTTCGCCCACGACGTGCTCGGCTGGCACGACGGTCGCGGAGCTCGGCTCGACTTCGACGGATGCTCGTTCAGCAGCCGGTGCGGCGTGTGCGGCCGCAGGGTGCTCCAGGACAGCCAGGGCAACTGGTTCTCCGCCGACTAGGTGGCCCCGCTCGGATTCGAACCGAGACGCCCGGAGGCGCGGAGTTTAAGTCCGCCGCGTAGACCATTTCCGCCACGGGGCCGTGGTGCGCGCGGGAGGACTCGAACCTCCAACTCCTGGGATTTGAAGCCAGCGCCTCTACCATTTGGGCTACGCACGCACGAGAGCGTCTCCGTCTCCTAGCGTAAGGAGCGGCGCAATCGAGTGTCGTGCGGCAGGTAGAGTGCCATCGCGATGCCAGTCTACACCTACCGCTGCCGGGCCTGCAAGCGCGAGGTCGAGGAGCTCCAGAAGATGGACGATCCTCCCCCGCCGCGCTGCCCCGAGTGCGACGCCGAGGGGACCCTCGAGCGCACGCTCGCGCCCTGCAACTTCGAGCTAGTCGGCTCAGGCTGGGCGAAGGACGGCTACGCCTAGCGGGCCTTGACGAGCTGGGCGAACCAGATTCCCAACCACTCGACCACCTCGTGCGGATATGGGAAGGTCCGGTGCTCCATCGGATTCTCCTCGGCCCCATCCTTGACCGCCCGGCAGACGAACAGACCATGGTCCCCTCGCCACCGGACCTCGAGCTGCCAGGACCCCTTCGTGGCCCGCCACGCCACGCCCTCGTAGCCCTCGCGCTCGTCGGGCGCTACGGGCAGCATCTCGGGGAGCCCGGGATCGCTGCTCCTCCACCCCGGCGGCAGGTTCACGGTGATGCCGCGCACGATCAACCACTACCGAGGACTTTCTCGGCGTGGGCTCGGGCGTCGGCCTCGTAGGAGCGGAGGCCCGAGGACAGGCTGATCCCGCTGAACTCCCCCCCAGGTGTTGCCGTCCGGGTATCGCAGCCACACGCGGCGCTGCTCGACCTCCACGAAGATCGCGTATCCGTCCGGAAGCACGTCGTAGTCGGGAATCCCGGGAACGGCCGGGGGCTCGCCGTCCCACCACCTGCGCGCGTGGTTCCAGCACGCCTCGACCGCCCCCTCGCGGGTCTCGAACAGGCGCAGGATCCTTTCTCGCTGATCGTGAATTTCCCCCCTCCACTCCAGGATGTCGATCCGTTCGAAGGTCTCGTCGTCCTCGACCTCGTACACGAGGTCCTCGGCGGAGTCGCAGTGCGGCGTCGCGCAGGCCCACCTGCACTCGCACTGGTACTCCACGAGGAAGGGCATGTAACCCCTGGGCGGCTTGTCGGAACGCTCGTTCACGGGAACACCTCGTCCTGCGTCATCTTGGCCCGACCCCTCCTGGCCGCGTCGTCCCGGACGCTCTCGGCCCGGTGATCGGTCCAGCCCTGGTCGCAGGAGAGGCAATGGAAAGCCGGATAGCGGAGCCTGTCGGACCACTTCCGGCCGTCGTGCATGATCACGAACCGGTGCGGGCCCATGTCGGTCTCGACCTCCCTAGCACCGCAGAACGGACACCGCTCGAGCGACATGACGTTCGGAGGACGGCGGTCAGGAGGACTGCGGCGCCACTCGTTCTGGAACTTCCGCCCTGACGGAGCAGGGAGGGCCATCACTCCGGGGCCGTCCGGCAGTTTCGTCTCGCAGGCACAGCACCTCGGGGGATGCAACTCGTCGTCCACTACGCCGAGACATCCCGCCATCGGGCAGCGGCGCATGTCGTAGGCCCAGTGGTCGGGATCGTACTGATCCTTCGCTTTCTCGATCGACCGAGAGTTGTTGTTCTTCGGCTTCATGCCCTTCCTTTTGCGTCGTGGGCCAGCGCCCCGAGTACCATCCGCGTTCAGAATCCGATGAGACCAGCACCATTCGCCGTCACCGTGCTTCTTCGAGGCCGCTTGGGAACACCGGACGCCGCTCTCGTACATGTAATGGCACTGCCCCTCAATTGGGGGCCCTTGCTGCACGCTTCGAGTTGTCCGAAACCGGAATGTTCGAGTCATGGTTCTTCTGTCGTGCCCGTGCAAAAACTCTTGAACGCATGCAGACCAAGGGCGGCGACCTTGTACGCATCACGAATCCACGAGTCGCAGTGCCCGAGCTGATGCACGCTCAGCCGACTCGTCTCCTCGCTGTGCTTGAGGTGCTCGTACTCGTGGGCGTTGCAGTAGCCCCACCCGTCCCTCGAGAGGTCGGAGTGCTGACACGTCGCACAGGAGGGCACGATCGTGTACCCAATTTCCTGGAGCACCTTGAGCTTGTTCGCGTCCATGTCAGCCCCCTCGGTCTCCGCGTGTTCCGTCCTCCTGGATCGCCTTCGCCATCTCCCACCAGAGAGGCCACCGCTTGCGCTCCGCCCGGAAGCCCGATGCGAGTTCGACGTAGTCGGGGCGCACGCTGCTGTCGTCGGGACACGGCGAGACGGCGTGGGCCGCGTCGGTGAGGTGCCTGAGCACGCGCTCGTTCTGGATCTTGCGAACGCGATACTGAAGCTTGATTTCTGCTTTGGCATCCATGGTCTGCTTTTCGGGCGTACCTCTCGGGCCCGTGCACCGCCTGCCGTCGGGACGCACGCCCCTGTGGGCCCAGCACCACTTACCGTCGCCGTGCTTCTCGGAGAGCGCCTGCCCGCAACGGGAGCGGCCGTCGGGGTACACGTAGTGGCACTGGCCCGGGATCGGGGGGTTGTCGACGTTCCGGGCCACCCGGAACCAGAACGTCTTTCGTGGATCCCGTGACATGAGGGCAGCCGTCCATTCTACGCGAAAAGCGCCTGCCCTCAAACGGTCCCCGCGTCCGGCCACGAGAGAGGGCCCCGGGGTCTCAGGCTTCCCCGGGGCCCGGTGATCCCCCTAGCCCGCGTCGAGCACGACGCCGGCACCCACCGTCTTCCCGCCCTCGCGGATGGCGAAGCGCATCCCGGGCTCGAAGGCGGTCGGCTTGTCGAGGGTGAACGCGACGGTCGCCCTGTCGCCGGGCTCGACGGCCGCGTCCTCGTCGGTCCTCAGGGTCGCGGACACGTCCGAGGCCCCGAAGAACAGCTGCGGGGTGTAGCCGCTGCCGAACGGCGTGTGACGTCCGCCCTCCTCCTTCGTGAGCACGAAGATCTCGGCGCTCCCCGAGGTGTGCGACCGGATAGAGCCCGGCGCCACGATCACCTGGCCGCGCTCGACCTCGTCTCGAGCGACGCCCCGCAGGAGCAGGCCGACGTTCAGGCCCGCGTGGGCCTCCGGGATGTCCCGGTGGAACGCCTGCGTGCCGGTGACCACGACCTCCCGGCCATCATCCCGGCGACCGGCGATCTCGACCCTGTCGCCGACCCTGACGCGGCCGCGCTCGACGCGGCCGGTCACGACGGTGCCCCGGCCTGGGATCGTGTAGACGTGCTCGATCGGGAGCAGGAACGGAGAGTCCATGTCCCGGTCGGGAGCTTTGAAGTGGGCGTCCATGGCGTCGAGGAGCTCGCGGATGCAGGCGACGTCCTCGGACTCCGCGTCCCCAGTCTCCAGGGCCTGAAGGGCCTTGAGGGCTGATCCCCGCACGAAGACGGGTGCGTAACCGAAGCGCTCCAGCTGCTCCGCGACCTCGACCTCGACGAGCTCGAGGAGGTCGGGATCGGCCACGTCCACCTTGTTCACGAAGACCACGACGCTCGAGACGCCGACCTGGTTCGCCAGGAGGACGTGCTCCACCGTCTGCTTCTGCGGCCCCTGGGAGGCGTCCACCAGCAGGATCGCACCCTCCATCTGGGACGCGCCGACGATCATGTTCTTGATGTAGTCGGCGTGCCCGGGGCAGTCGATGTGGGCGTAGTGGCGCCGCGCGGACTCGTACTCCACGTGAGACGCGTTGATCGTGACGCCACGCTCGCGCTCCTCCTTCGCGTTGTCGATCTGATCGAAGTCCTTGGCCTCCCCGCCATGCAGGGCGGCCGCGAGCTTCGTGATCGCCGCCGTGAGGGTGGTCTTTCCGTGATCGACGTGGCCGATCGTGCCTACGTTCATGTGCTCCTTCGTCATGGTTCCTTCTCGTTTCTACTCGTCTTTCCGAGCCGTCAGCCCGCGAAGGGCGTGGCCGGTGGGGGAGGATTTGAACCTCCGAAGCGCGGTGCGCGGCGGATTTACAGTCCGATTGCTTTAGCCTCTTGCATACCCACCGAGGGTGGCGCTCGCCGTCCCACACGGCCTCGGCCGAGCCGGGTTTTCGCCCGCGCCGGGGCGCTGGGGAGACGGCGGTCGCCTTCGACCGCAGGACAGGAGTCGAACCTGCTACCGCGGAGTTTACAACCCCGTACCCGACCTACTCGGGTCCCCTGCGGAAGAGCGCGTCATGCTGGAATACGCATAGTTGTCGTCATCCATCGCTGCTCTCCTTTCGCCGGGGTTGGTAGGTGCTGTCCTTCGTGAAGTACTGCCAGCCCGGGAGGTGTCCCTCGGGGCCGTCGTCAGTAGACCACACTCGGTGCCGTTCCGCAACCCATTCCCCGAGGTAGCTCTCGATGGAGTAGGTCACGTCGTCGGGGACCTCGACGCACTCGATCCGGTCCTCATACTCGGGCGGGTCATCGGGATGCTCGCGCATCGAGCCCTCCATCGCCTCCCCGCCCATCTCGTCGAAGACTTGAAGCAGGACGGGATCGTGGCGCGGCACCTCGCTCGGGAGGTTGTAGTGGCAGTCCTCCCAGCGGAGGAACTCCTCCTCGTCTCCATGGAAACGGCTGTACCTGCCCTCCTCCGAGCGCACGAGGTCGCGCCAGTCGGGACCGAATTCATGGTGCTGCTCCTCCCCGAGCAGGGCGATCTCCTCGGGTACCGCCCATGCAGCGCCCAGTTCCCGGGCCCGCAGGACGGCCTGCCGAGAGAGCCAGAACGAGCACACGCTGGAGATGAGGACGCGCATGTCCCTTCTACTCCGTCGAATCCTCACGTTCTTGAAGACATCTCCGGCATCTCCGCCTGAGGGCGTTCGTGGGCCCGTAGATGTCTTCCTTCCGGGGTTGCTCGTGGCCGCACTCGAGGATTTCAACGATCCTCCCGTACTCGTCGTTCTTCTCGCCTACGATCCACCTGAGCGGCGCGATTCGTTTCCTGGTCATGGCGTCTCCTGAGGGATGTCGGAGGGCCGGACAGGGTCCCCCACCTTCTAGTCCGACGGCGTTACAGGCGGGGTAGGATGGGCCGTGGCCGTCCTTTTCCCCGGCAAGCTGCTCTACCTCTGCACCCCACACACGGCGAGTTACGCGACCACCCAGGCTCTCGAGAAGATCGAGGGCGCCGTGGTCCTCGACTACAAGCACGTCGGGCTCCCCGAGATCGAGGCCGGCGATTTCCGGCTCGTGAAGGTGCGTCGAGGAGACGAATTCAAGACCCTGTTCAAGGCAGAGCGAGACGCGAAGACGTTCCTGCTTCCGCCCTCCCTCTACACGAGGCGAGAGACGGTCATGTCGACCATGAGGAACCCCTACGACCTCGTCGCCACCTGGTGGGCCTTGGACCGGTACGGATTCTCCACGCTGACGGCGTTCATCACCGAACTGGAGGACCAACGCTTCGCCGAGCTCGACTACCTCGTCAGGCAGGGGAGCCGGGTTCTCCGATACGAGCACCTCGACGACGACCTGAACGCGGCGCTGGCGGACGTCGGACTGGAGCCCGTGGAGATCCCACGCAGCAACGTGACGCCGGACAAACGACCCTGGCGCGAGTACTACGACCGAGAGTCCCTCGACGCCGTGAACGCCAGGTTCGACCCCCTGTTCGACCGGTACGGGTACGAGCGGCTCTAGGAGCAGCCTTAGTCCTTCCGTCTCGACTTTTTGCTCTTGAGGAGCTGCTCGACGTGGGCAACCGCCTCGACGTCGTCGTAGCCATACTCCGTGCAGTCGTCGCAGACTCCGAAGATCTCGTTGCAGTGCCCGACGATCTGCACGACGCCGTCATTGAAACGGATCACGGTCCCGGGCCGGATCTGGTCCCGGGTCTCGTCCGTCCACGTCTCGAGACCGAACTCGTCCCTCTCCTTCCGGGCCCGGAAAGGCTTGAAGGTCAGGCTCTCGGCCAGCTGCTTCTCAAAAGACTTCATGTTCTGCTCCTGGTGCCCAGGGCGAGATTTGAACTCGCACGCCGTAAGACAGCCGGTCCTGAACCGACCGCGTCTACCAATTCCGCCACCTGGGCTTATCTAGTTCTTCCAGTCCAGTTCCCGAATAACCCCTCCCGTCGCGCCCGCCGCAACGCTGCCCTAAAACAGAGCCATGCTTCGTAGGGCATGTTCCCACGGATGTGGTTGCACCGGATGCACGCGGGCACGACGTTGTCCGTCGTGTGTCCTCGTTCGTTGTCGATGCGGTCGAGCGTCATGCGGATCGTTTTCTCCCCGCAGTACGAGCAACCTTTGGTGATCTGCTCCGCGATGAACTCTTTGGTCAGGTCGTTTTTGAATCCTCGTTTCTTGTCGGATCTTCGTGAATCGACCCAGATAAACCGGGCGGTGTCCTGTCCTTGCCTCCGTTTCTTCTTCTGACGCTCGTGGGCTCGAGCCCACGTCGCCTTCGCTCGTTCTGGATTTCGTCTGTTCCACTCTTTCCGGTATGCGCTGTAACAGGGAACGCACCATCCTCTGTAGTAAGGGCGTCTATTTCTGGAGATTTTCACCAGTTTCGCTGGGTCCGTCTCTCCACACACCTTGCAGGTTGGGACTTTTGTGCTCATGGGGTTTTTCGTCCTCCATCAGCACACTGTACCGCGGGTCGGAGTCGAACCGACAAAATCTCCTGATCCTTAATCAGGCGCCTTTACCAGCTTGGCCACCGCGGCAGTTGTGAGCGAGAGAGTTGAAGGGATGGGTGTTGCTACGCGGCTGTTCCAATTCGCCTACCTCGCCGCGTGGTGGCGAGGGCCGGATTCGAACCGACATACACGGGACCCTAAATCCGTTGCTTGTAGTCTCTTCGTGATTCTCGCTCATCGTCGGGATAGCAGGATTTGAACCTGCGGCCCCTTGACCCCCAGTCAAGTGCGCTAGCCAGACTGCGCCATATCCCGTTGCTTTTTCTTGGCTGCGCGTCGTGCAGCCCTCTCTCGTTGTTTCTCCTTTCGTCGTCGCGCCCTCAGGACGGGGTTGTTCCGTTCAGCTCGCTCGCACTCGGCCCTCTGCCGGGCGAGGAACTCGTCCACCTCGGCCTCGTGGCTGCCCTCGCGGGCCCACTCCACGATGCGGATAAAGCCGCCTCCGCGTCGTCCACGTGATGATGTCCGCCATGATGGTTTCTCTTTCAGTCGGGATGGTGGGATTTGAACCCACGGCCTCGTCGACCCGAACGACGCGCGCTAGCCAGACTGCGCCACATCCCGTTGGCATTCCCGGGGGGACTCGAACCCACGTCCTTCGGTTCCGGAGACCGACGCTCTTCCGCTGAGCTACGGGAACAGCTGCTGCACGCCCTCCCGCGGGAGTCGAACCTGCAACCTCCCACCCCTCAGGGGTGGACGCTCTGTCCATTGAGCTACGGAGGACGTGCATGGCACCCCCGGAGAGATTCGAACTCCCGACAGCTCGGTTCCGTAGACCGATGCTCTTCCGCTGAGCTACGGGGGCGTGTGTGTTCTTCGTTCGCTTGACGTGCTCCTTCTGTTCGTCGGGCGAGCCGGATTCGAACCGGCGACATCCTGCACCCAAAGCAGGCGCGCTAGCCAGACTGCGCCACCGCCCGAAGTCGGTGTCTGGGGCTTAAACGACCGAGGGCGAACCCTCTGTCCGCCCTCGCCCGGTGTCCTCGTATGTGCTCCCGCTAGGGAGATGGGACACCGGGCAGTCGCGGGCGACGGCCTAGGTACGCAGGCAGGGGGAGCCGCCCCTGCCCACCGAGTGGGAGGGTGCGAGTGCTCGACGCGTGCTGCATGATCCTGGCCATCTGAAGCCTCTCAGGGAGAGATACGTCAGGTTGGACGCGAAGTCAAGTCCGATCTTCACTTCCGGGTGCCGAGATCAGTGGGTGGCGCCGGGCCACGGGGTCCGCTGTCGTTCAACCACTCGAGCCATCCAACCCACGACCGAGGCGTCAATCAACCCGAGTCGCATGCCGATCCTCAGGTGCCGATCCAGGACCTCGCGGTACCCAAGCTGCTTCGAGACGTCCCCTCCGTTCTCGAACTGCTCGGAGAAGTCGAGCTCCTTGGCTACCGACGCCTCCATGGCCTTCAGGAGGTTGGCGAACTTGCACTCCTGGCAGGTCGGGAGGTGCTCCTGCATCCACAGGAGGCGTTCCTCGGCGCCCTCGGCGTCGAGGTTCGTTCCGGCCGCCATGTGCACGGCGTCGCGGCAGTAGCCGGAGCGCCACATCTCCTGGAGCCAGTTCCTCTCGGTCATGACTGCCTGAAGTGACCTCGCAGCAGGGCGAGCGCCTCGTCTCGCTGCTCGATGCTCGGGAAGAAGAGGACGGGAACGTGACGCCCGTGGACGACCGGCCAGCTCGTTCCGAAGCAGGGCTGTGCCTGGTAACCCCGGGCCGTGACGTGGTCCGTCTCCCAGTCGGTGAACCCGGCGCGCGGGAGCGTCATGCAGTCCTCGCACCAGTCGTCGCCCCAGTTTTGAGGCACGTGGGGACCCCCGCAAGACTTGCATCGGGTGATGAGAAACATGTCGGCCTCCTTCGTCGTGGTCAAACCTCGGTTCTCCTGAAGGCAAGCTCCGTGACCAATTGAACTCGCCTGCCCTCGAGCTCACGCAGGCGCTCCTCCAGGTCAGCGATCTGGCGGCCCGTCGCCTGGTACTCGGCGCGTACGGAATCCGGGTACTCGGTCGAGTTGTCGGAGGGTTCGGGTCTCCTCTCCCGCACCACGGCCGGAACGATCAGCTTCACGTTCATGCGCTAGTCCTCGGCCTCCCAGTCGTAGATGAAGGGGGGTGCTCCCGAGGGAAGCGGCTGGATCTCGATGAGGTTCCGACCCACGGCCGAGTAGAAGCTCTCCGACTTCCCGCACTTCTCGCATCGGTAGAAGGGGCGCTGCATCAGACCCGCCATCGCGCTGACGCCCCTGACGACCGCCTCGTCTCGCTCCCACCTCTTGCGCCACTTCTTCCTGATGCGCTTCTTTCGGTGATGCGGGGGCTCGGACTCGGGCAGCACGATCGTGCGCACCTCACAGAGAAAACCCCCGCAGGCGCACTTCATCTCGCCCGGGGGCCGGGAGATCTCGTGCGTGCTGTACTTCATTCCTGGATGCCCCTCGCCTTGGCCATGGCCTACTGAATCTGATGGAACCGGACTCGTCCGGTGTCCGTGAACCTCGGGTCGCAGATGACCTTGATGTCGGTGCCGTCCAAGCTCGACAGGAACTCGGACACGTCGTCCACCTGTTTGATGGACTCCCACTCGACCTCGGCCTTCGTCAGGAAGACGGAGAGGCCCTCGGGCGAGTCGAACAGGGGAAGGTATCGCCAGATGCTCGCCGGCATCTCCAGCAGCACGGGTTGTCCCCGCATCCACGGCATCACCTTGCCGACGAGCGCGACGGTCGTGGGAGGCTTCCCGGTGGGCTTCGGTGGTTCCAGCACGTCCTACTCCTCGGTCTCTCGGTTGGCCTCGTGGTTGTACCCCTCGGCGTGCTCGAAACCCTCGAAGATGTACCCCCTGTCCTCACCGTCTTCGAGCAGCCGTATGGAGCAGTTTCTCGGGTTGGGTTCCTCGTGCATCCACTCGTACCGCAGGTGTAGCCACATCATGACGAACGCGCGGTTCGTCGTCCCGTGTCCGACGATCACGACGTTCTCGATCCCGTGCTTCTGGGCGTCGCGGTGGAACGTGCCGAACGCCTGGTGGACGCGCTGGCAGACCTCGAAGCGAGATTCTCCAAGCGGCATCTTCGGCCAGAGCTTGCCCTCGAACTTCTTGCACTTCTCGTAGTACGCCTGCATGTCGGGGTATCGCTCGCGGCGCTCGTCGTCGGAGAGGCCATCGAAGATCCCGAACTGCTGCTCGGCCAAGAGCAGGTGCTCGCGCGCGTCGAGGAACCACGGGTCGCCGTCCCGCCGGTCGGGGTAGACGCGGGGCTCGTTCGCGGCCGCGCCGTAGACGGGGCCGATCTGCCACGTTGTGCGGTCGTCGTGGTCGAAGTCGGAGTCGACCAGTGGGAGGCGGCAGGCGCCCTCGATCTCGGCCGCGGTCTGCCGACACCGCAGGTAGGGGCTGTGCCACAGCCGGATCGGCGGCGTCCTCCAGGGCTGGCCCACGGTGAGCCGGTCGAAGAAGTACCGGGCCAGGAAGTCTCCGGCCGCCCGCGCCTGCTTCCTGCCCTCCTCCGAGAGCGCGATGGCGTGGTCGGCCACGCGCCTGTTCTCCTCCCAGTCGAGGTTGGCCCTCGACTGCCCGTGACGTACCAGGAAGATTCTCATTTCCCCGTGAACTCCGTAGCCCGCTCCTGTTCGATCCACTGACGGCGAGACCTCTCGATCGCATCGTGCTCGCGCCGCCTCCGCTTGTAGTCGTCCGGGAACCCCCAACCCTGCTCCATGAGGAACGCGATCTTCGCGTCCCTCATCTGACGCTTCTGCTCGGGCGACGTGTAGGCGTAGCTCTCGCAGATCCACCACAAGGTTCTCCACGAGTCCATCAGGGCCTCTTCTCGCGTCTTGAACCGCGACCTGACCTCCGCACCTGCGTCTAGCACCCAGCACCACGAGTCGTCGGGCGCCGGCGGCAGCGCGGGAGAGCCTCCCCAGGCTGGCAACGCGGGCCCGATCTCCTTGTCCGGGAATTCTCGACGGGCGTCACCTGCGGTCATGAGCGTGACGCCCGGAGGCGGCGGCAAGCTACTCATAGCAATCTCTCCTTCAGGAACTCGTACAGCCTCGTCGGACAGACGGCACCGTCGGTAGGCACGTACAGGACGCCACAGTGGCGGCAGGCGTTGAACAGGAAATTGGGAGGACCGTCGAGACCGTCGAGAACGTCGAAGCCGTCGGTGAACGACGTGGCTCTTCCGTAAACCTTCCGACCCTTGTGCTCCTTCGGTTCGTGCCCCAGGTCTGCCATCTCCCTGGTTTTACGCGCTTCGGGGTAGAATTGGGGAAATGAGCCGCTGGATCTCCCTAACCCTCCTCGGCCTCGCGACCTGCGCCGTGGCCGCTGATCCCCCTCTCGCGTGCCCGGAGGAGACAGTCCCCGAGTACGACCGGAGCGACTGGGGCCGCTGGGCCGACGCCGACGGCGACTGCCAGGACACGAGGCAGGAGGTGCTCGTCCGCGACTCGGAGGTCCCGGTCGCGTTCACCGACGAGAAGCAGTGCAGGGTCGCCTCAGGTCGGTGGATGGATCCGTACGATGGCAGCGTGGTCGAGGACCCGTCGACGGTCGACGTCGACCACGTCGTCGCCCTCCGGGACGCCCACGAGTCGGGCGGCTGGGAGTGGGACAAGGCCAGGAAGCGCGGGTTCGCCAACGACCTGGACAACCTGAAGGCGACCTCGCGGACCACGAACAGGTCCAAGGGTGCCAAGGGTCCCGACGAGTGGCTTCCTCCCTCTCCCGAGCTCCGGTGCGCCTACATCGCCGCCTGGATTGGACTCAAGGAGGCGCACGGACTGTCGATGACCGAGGGCGAGGTCGCCGTCCTGAGTTACATGAGCAAGGCGTGCTCGGACGGGGTCGTCCCTCCGCTACCGCAGAGCTAGGAACGCTGCTTCTCGCGCTCCGCGACGAACTGGCGCGCCTCCCTGACGAGGGAGAACACGATGTGCTCGATCTCGTGTCGCGCCCCGTCGGGACGCACGGGAACGTACCTGTTCATGCCCATCGCGTCCTCGTGCACGATCTGGAGGGAGTACGCGTGCTTCCCCCGGATTCGCTCGGACAGGATCAGCGAGACCTTGCTGTCCGGATCCTGCCACGTCTTGACCTCGGCCCAGCTGCCTCGCCGCTTCTTCTGGGACTCCGCGCGCTTCTCTTCGCTCATCTGTAGATTCTCGATTCAGGCTCAAGGGCAGCGATGGTGCCGGAAGAACGTCCTAGACGCGCATCCAATAGACGAAGTATCTCGAGCACACGCTCCACCGTGTCTTCCGCTCTGGGGCCCGTGACGTCGTCCGCGTGGAACGCCAGGTAGGCGCCGCAGCCCTGCATCACTCTGCACCGGACGTCCCGGCCCTCGATGTGCGACGCCAGCAGGAGGAGTCCGGTGGCGCACTTGGAGAGGCCGGTCTCGGGATCGACGTCGCATTGCCTCGCGAGCGTGGTGTCCGCGAGCCGACGAGCAATGGCATGCTGTCGGGGCCAAGATGGATAGTTGATCTCCTCCACGAGCCTGTTGTGCCAGACGAACTTCCCCGGCCGCCGCGGCTTCAGCTCGTACCAGTACGTGCCCGTCGAAAGCCAGCAGTGGCGCTCAAGCCAGGCCGATTCGGGCCCCAGGTAGAGACGATGCCACCAGTTCTCCGACATCTTCTCTTATACGCCCGAAAAAGGAGCGTCTCCGGGGCACCAAGTTCCCCGGAGACGCTCGTCGGGGCCGACCGTTCTCGGACCCTCCCTCAGGTCTTGTACGCCCTCCTGTGGGGCGGCGGGGGACAGTAGCCTCCCTGCACCGCCGGGCTCTTGGGAAACGCCTGTGGCTTCCGGCGGCGCTTCTGAGAGGGCCTTCGTCCCATGATCCCCCTGGCCCGCAGCGCCTTCATGCTGTCGTACCGGATCTCGTGGACCTCGACCGGATCGTCGCTGGCCCGCTTGAAGCTCGTGTTCCTCACCTGAGACACGACCGACTCCCCGTACTCGGTCCCGAGTTGCTGCGTCTGGAGCCCCTTGTGCTTGCCCTTACCTGAGCCGTACTCAAGGGAGACGTGGTCGTCGAGGTCGAGGTCGTTGCTGAGCTCCATGCCCGTCCCACCGACCCCGCTCGGGGACGCTTCCGGACTCGAGCAACTCACGGAGAGCACGCTCGAGGCGCCGGAACCGCCAGCCGAGGACCCCGCTCCTCCGGCCGACCCGACCATCCCGGACGACGTGACCATCCCGGACGACGTGAACGTGCCGCCGCCGCCGCCGTGGGTCACGCTGTCCGTGCTGATCGACCAGTAGGGCTGAACCCACGGCCTCCACGGATCCACCCACGGCCGCGGCCACGGATAGGGCCTCGGCACCGGGTACGGGACGTACTCGCGCTCCCTGATCGTGACGATGCGCCGCTCGGGCTCCTGCTCCTCGAACACGGCGACGCCGATGACGCCGACGTTCTCCGGGCTGCCCATCTGGCTCGAGTAGGCCTCCTTCTTCGCCCCGAACCGGAAGGCGGCGACCCGGTCGTCGCTCTGGCGCCAACCCTCGAAGGTCCACTCTTGCCAGGGGTCGAGGACGTGGCCGCTGTCGCTCACGTCCCCCGGCTTGCCCGTGTTCACGTTGCGGCCGTCCACGGTGGTGACCACGAGCAGCCGCCGGTTGGTGGTGTTGCGGACCCTGATCTGATACCGCTTGTCCCTCTCTCCCGCCACGTAGACGGTGCCCTGGTGGCTGACGCCGGGGAGGGCTCGCCCCTCGGCGTCTTCTACGGTTACTTCTACTCTCCTCATCTCGTTCTCTTCCTCCTGCCTCCTGCCGACCCTCGATGCTTTGCACGAGGCGTGGCTGAAGGCGACGTTGGTGAGCTCGAAGAACTGGTCAGGGTCTTCCTGCCAGTCCTCCACGTGAACGAGGGCGAGGTCGTCGGGAGACTCTATCTCGCGACCACAGTCGATGCAGACGTTCTTCCCGGTCTGACGGGCAAGCTCGTGGATCACCGTCTTTCGGAGCTTCCTCTCCGCGGTGCCGTACGACATGCCCAGCAGCTCGGCACGCTGCCGCTTTGTGTCCTTCGATTTCGTCACCGTCTGGCCTCGGCCTCGGGTGTTGCGGCCCCTTCGGGGCCATCGTCATCATACTCCCGATCAAGGTCTCTGATCCAGACGTCCTCGATCGTCGCGGCAGCATGGCCGTGGCAGCCAGCACAGCAGACCACCACGCCCCCTCGGAGCGGGCTTCCGCAATCTCGGCACCAAAACTGGCGTCTCATGCCCTTGCGGGTGCGTGTCTCGCGCCGAGACAGCTCAAGGGCGGCTACTTGTCCTTGAATGCCTCCTCGACGAAGGGAGCCGGGTCCAGGTGCAGCTCGTCGAGTTCCTTGCGCGTCATGGTCTTGGACAGGCTCCGGCGCCCGAGCTTCGGGCTGTCGACGTACAGCCTCACCTCGAACTTCGCATCCTCGCTCGGCTCCGCCTCGATCCCGCTCGCGGACTTGAGCAGGTCGATCATCTCGAGCCTGGCCTCGTGCGCGGACTTCTCCTCGTTCTGCCAGATCAGGGCCGTGCCCATCCCGACACCGCCGATGTGTCCGTGCGCCTGGACGCGCAGCTGCCATCTCTCGAGCGTCACGTCTCGCAGCGCCTGGGTCCAGACGCGCTCCCGCAGCTTGTCGGGATCGGGTGCCTCGTCGGTCGTCGCCTTCTCCCCCACCTTGGCCACCACGCGCCCCTCCTCGACCACCGAGACGGCCTCGTCGATCCTCGTGACGGGGAAACCGCGCGTCTCGGGCTCGGGCACCTCGATCTTCACAGGTTCGGGCGTCTCCGCCTTCTCGACTGCCTGCTTTTCGAGCTGCTCGATCCCCTCGAGGTGCTCCGTCGGCAGGCGCCTCTCGTGTTCTCGCTCCTCTTCGTAGGAGACGGGTACCTGGGGCTCCGGCGGCGCCTCGAACCCCTCGTAGTGGGTAGCCGGGACCCCGTACATCTGCACGGCCTCCTGACTCGGCGCCTTGACGGGGCCGTCCCATGCGTTGAGCCAGGGATACAGCCATCGAAGGTCGGCGGGCGCCCGCTCCCAGAGGAGTCCGAGCATCTCGGTCGCGGACGCCTCCTCCCTCCGCTTGGCCTCGACGACGAACCCCTCGGCGTGACCGAGGAGCGCCTGCCCGGCCTCCCTGACCTCCTCGGAGAAGGGGCCCTGGGCCCAGAGTGCGGCGAGGCTCTCGAGCGCGTGGTCGATGCCGCGGAGCTTGTCGAGGTGCTGGGAGCGGACGCGGTTCTCCACGTCGAAGGCGTCCTCCAGCTGGAGCTCGTCCCCTTCAAGGAGGGAACTCCCCTGCTTGCGGATGAAGTCGAGTCGTTCCCGTGCTCCGAGTCCTTCCGTCTTCAGCTGGCCGAGCTGCTCGAGGAAGTCTTGTACGGTCCTGAGGTGGGTCGACGGACGAGGGTCGTCGTGTGTCGTGTGCACTGTCTGTCTCCTGTGAGCCCGGGACGGATCCCGAGGCGAGTGTTCGTGCACCGGAGGTTGTCTCCGGCGCTCGCGACCACCCTACCGACGCGGACGGACGATGATTTTGACGAAGCGGCGCGCCCTCAGCGGGGCACGTCGTCGCCCCAGAAGTCGCCGCGACGGTTGGCCCACTCGCGTCCCGCCTTCATCGACTGCTTCCAGCGGTCGGCCGAGAGGAGGTAGCAGCAGTAGCCGGCGACGAGGCGCGCGAGATCCTCGTCGGTGAGGCGCGTGACGACCTGCGTGTTCGCGACGATGGCTCCGCGGTACGGCGGCTGCTCCTCGATCTGGCTCACGGCCATCGTGTCTATCGCGTCGTTGACGCTCAGCTTGGGGTTGAGCGTCATGATGTAGGGCTCGTCCTCCGGGTAGTGCTCCAGCAGCAGCAGCAGCAGCAGCAGCAGCAGCAGCAGCAGCAGCAGTCGCTTCGCATCCCTGAACGCCGCCTGGAGGGCCTCGAGAGGCGTCCGGGCGCCCGTCACCAGCCTCGCACCTTCCCGCGGCACGCCTTCCTGAGACGAGCCCGCCTGGTCTTGGTCGACCCCTGCGGCCCTCCGCGGAGGTAGGCGCGCCCGTTTCGGTTGCGGCCCTGCTCCTGCGCGAGCTGCCAGTCGGCGTGCCGCTGCCACGCGAGCAGCTCGGCGGCCGAGGGCGCGATCCTGAGCGTCTGGTGCTTGCGGGATGACATGGTTCGTCTGGTGGACGGAGGAGGCGAAATCCTTACATTTCTGGAGCCGGAATGCGCGCGAATCGCGCGGGGTCTTGATCTGAACCAGACCACGCGGCCGATGTAACTTTTTCCGAAGGGGCGTCCACCCCATGAAGGCACAGATAGCCGGAGCTCAGAGAGCCAAGGAGCAAGCCATGAAGACCACGAACCTCAATTCCCTCCCTCCCGCCACCCTCGCCGCCCTCGCCAAGCTGGCAGCCGACGCCGCGAAGGGGAACCGGGAGAACCTCGAGGTCGGCGTCCACGAGGTGGAGGCCGTCCTGACCCTGGCCATCGAGGCCGAGGTGAAGGTCCTCGAGGACCAGAAGGACGTGAGCACGCCCCAGAAGGCCCGACCGTGGGCCATCATCCACGTCCTCATGACGCTCGTCAACACCTACCGCGACGCCGCGGGCGAGGCCGGACTCGACCTCAAGGCCCTCGTCGAGATGGCCGAGAAGGTCGACGACAAGCTGGCCAAGAAGGCCCAGAAGAAGGCGGACGCCGAGATGGCCGCCCTGAAGGAGCCGACGCGCCAGGATCGCAAGGGCGCCGTGAAGATCGCGGGCACCATCGGGATGCCCGACCCCACCAGCGAGGCCGCGTAGCCTCCTCCCTTCCTCGGCCGAGAGGCGACGAGTCGCCTCTCGGCCTTCGCTCGCGTGGGATCGCGCCCGCGGGGACCTGGCCGGGCGACGAGTCTGGGAGACGTATCTGGCGTATAAGGGACAGACCCCAACCCCGAGTCCCGCGGAGGGACCAAGGAACGAAGAGGCACCCATGAGCACAGCCAACATCGACCCTCAGTTCGCGCTCGCCCTGACCCACGCCGTCAAGAAGGGCGTCGACGCGAAGGTGGCCCGCGACGAGACCAAGCCCGGCGTCTACGAGAACCTCAGGATGGATCTGACCGTCGAGGTCGACGAGATGCGGGTGGCCCCGGACACCGACAAGGCCGCGACGTGCAGCGTCCCCCTCCTGGCGACCTGCGCGCTGCTGCTCAAGCGCTTCCAGCCCGACGACCGCGACAGGGCGCTCGCCGTCTTCCGCGAGGTCATGACGGAGGCGCTCGACCTGGGCAAGGACGCTCAGAAGAAGCTGCTCGACGAGACCGGCGTGGCCGGCCTCGAGAAGCGGCTGAAGGAGGAGGTCATCGAGAAGTTGCCGCGCGTCCCGGTGAAAGGCGCGGTGACGATCAAGCCGGACGGCGTCCGCGTCACGATCAAGTCGATGGCACTGAAGGCCGACTAGGGTCGGTGATCGTCCTCTCGGCCGCCCGTCGTTGAGGACCGTGAAGAAGAGCACCCTGACCGTTATGCGACACGACCCCAGAACCAGGAGGGACGTCGAACTGGCCAGGTTCACGATAGACCGGAGCGGCCACGTCTCGGAGCAGTACAGGGACTTCCGGTTCCGCCAGGACGTGCGACGTGGCGTCCGTCTGGGCGGCCGCGTGTTCCGTCCGAAGGACGGCCCCCGATTCATGAACGCGCTCGAGAAGGCCTACCGCTCGAGCTCGCTCCTCAGCGTCCAGGCCTCGTGAGCCACCATATCGTGGTGAAGGTCTCGGTCGACCCGCGCCTCGTCTCGGCCTCGGCGCCTTCGACCTCGAAGATCCCCCAGGAATCGAACCCGTCGAGCTCCTTCTCGAGATCTCGGAACATGTTCTCGATCCCCTGAGGCTCGGTCCAGCCGCCCTCCGGGCGCGCGGCCTCGACCGCCTCGTCGATCTCCTTCCGTCGCGTCATGGCGCCCGCGCGCCTGAGCAGGTCGTCCCGCTGCCCGGACGCGTGTTGGAACTCCTGCCACGCCTTTTCGAGGTCGCCGCCGCTGCGCTCGAGGAAGTCCTCGAAGATCCGCGGGTTCTCCTGCACGGCGGCGAGGCGCACGAGCAGGGCCCTGATCGCCCCCTCCTCGGCGACGCCCGAGCTGGTCAGGGTCTTCGCCGCGTCCGCCAGGTCCACCTGCTTCAGCTGCTCGTGCAGCTCGGGCCCGATGCGGGAGAGGCTGTCTGCGACGGCCCTGTTCCCCCGACGCATGGCGTCGTCGGCCGCCTCCTGACGCTCCTTGTCGGTCTTGGTCTCGTCGTCGATCCACATCCACTTGAAGGGATGGAAGTAGACGCGGTGGGAGGCTGTCTCGCTCGGCACCGCGGCGGTGAGGCCGTTGTCGATGGCGACAAACCGGAGATTCTCGGGCGTCTCCTCGTCGCCCTCGAACCAGTAGAGCAGGTTCCCGGCGTGGCGGTCCTCGTGTCCCATCACGAGGTCGAGGGCGTTGAGACGGTGGAAATCCGGACTCCGGTGCAGCTCCTCGGGCTTGACCTTCCCGACGAGGTCGTCTAGGGCATCGTCGTACATGGGTCGGGCCCCTTGGACCCAGACCTGATAGCTGCCGTCGTCGTTCCCACGAGTGACCGTCACGGGGACGATGGGACGGCCTCCGACGAGACGGTCGAGGCCGTAGGTCCCGGCCTCGCGCGCGTGGTAGGCCCCCGCGGGAATGCCGACCCGGATGTTCTTCTCCTCGCCCTCGGCGGGCTTGCGAATGAAGACCTGCTCCTCCCCGCCGTGGCGGAGCTTCACGATCTCGCTCTGGTTGTAGGCGCCGGGCTCGCCGCCGGGCGAGAGGATCTCGGACTCGACGACCTCGCCGTCCAACCCGATCTCGGCGTTGCGCCGGTCCACCTCCTCGGGGCTGCGCGTCCGGGCACGCTCCTCGTCGGGAGGCCCGATCCTGTGCGCCGCCCACTGCCTGTAGATCTTCGCCTGCTCGGGATCTGGCAGCGAGACGAAGAGGACCTCGTTCCCCGTGTCGGGGTTCCTGAAGGTGCGGCCCTGCGTCCACTCCATGAACTCGGGCGCGTACCGAGCTCGACGCAGGTGCTCTCGAACGAACGCCTCGGCGACCCTGAACGCGCGGGGATCCATCTGCTAGGCGGACGTGGATAGGCGGAAAAGCGCCTCAGATCGGCTTAGGACGCCGGTACCTCCGGGCCTCGCGATAGCTCGCGCTCTCGTAGTCCTCAAGGGCGCCGTAGATCTCCTGGACGACCTTCTTCTCGGCCTCTGGGTCCGGCGGCTTGGCGGACAGACGCATGAGGACCTGAACCTCGCAGCTCAGCTTGAACGCCGCGTCCCGCCTGGTGTGACAGTACCTCACGGAGTCGTCTCTCCGCACTTCGGACACTCGTGCTGAGGCCAGCGCGTCGTGCCGTCCGTGTGCTCGAGGGGACCCCGCAGGAATCCGGTCATCGTCTCGCCCACATCCTGCTCGTTCCCGCAGTTGCGACACACCCGCACGCCGTTGTGGGCCTCGTAGTGCCGCAGCATGCTCTCCGCGTACTCGGGCTGGTCCAGCTCGTTCAGACAGCACTCGAGCGAGCAGTAGGCCGAGCCCACCCACTTCTCCTGGAGCCGGTACGTCCCGCAGGTCTTGCACGGGTTCTTGGAGAGGCTCTCGACCTCCCTGCGCTGCAGCGGGTCGAACTCCTCGACGATCCTGAGTCGTGCACCGTCGCGGCCCGCGAGCACCATCAGCTCGGCGAGCCTCGTCGCCTCGGCCAGCGGTAGTCGTCCCGGCTCGCTCCTCGTGTCTGGCTGCTCGCTGCCGTTCGCGACGAGGTCGAAGTTCTCGAGGAGTCTCCGCAGCCGCTCGTCGTCGAGGTCCATCAGCTCGAGGGCCCTAGTCTCGAGGGCGCCTGCCCCCGCGCCTGGCAAAAGGGCCCTCGCGATCCGGGTGCACAAGACCGCACGCTCCTCGGCCTGCTGCCTCAGGGTAGGTGACGTCACTCCGAGGATTCCTCCTCATCCCGTGCCACGAACTCTATGACCTCTAGCGGGATGGCGGCAACCGCGTCCTCCGCGGGCCACGTCGCGGTCAGGGTGATCAGCACTCCGGGAGAGTTTCGCTCGAGGTGCTCGACGCGCGAGCTGCCCCTCACCGCCCACCTCTGGCCGCCGGAGGGTCTCTCGTCGCGAGGGTCTCTGCGATAGCACTTCCAACTCTCGACGGTCTTGACTAGCTCGTGCATCTCTACTCCTTGGGTTCAAGGGCGAGCCCAATTTGGTCGTGCAGAGCAGAGACGACGGCCACGCGGTCGTCAGGCGAACGGGCCGAGGCACTTACCAGGAGCCTGTCCTTGTCGACCTGAAGACGGTACGGATGACCAGCTGCCACCAACGTGACGACCTCCTCATGGTCCAGAACGATCACGGGGTTGCTCGAGTCGCTCAAAACCTTCACGGGACGATCTCCACGTCGTAGGGAAGCCACTCGTGATGGCCGTTCTGGGTTCCGTCGATCCCGGTCGAGTAATAGCGAGGATGCTCGTCCACGCGACGAGCGCAGATGCGCCTGCCGAAGATCGCGTGAACGTCCCAGCGCACGCCCTCGGCGTCCTCGTAGACGCCGAGGCCCCCTCGTCGCGGATCGCGCCTGAACCGAAGGGTCTCGACCGGGCCCTCGTAGGGAGTCGTGTAGGTGAGGTGGAACATCTTTCGTTGTACCCCTTGACGACGCGAGCCACGTCGCTACCCTGGGAATCCCTCCTCCCAGGAGGGTGGTGGAACCGGCTAGACGTTGGAAAACCCGCGTCTACAGCCCCCTTCGCCCGTCGAGGCTGCCCATCGGCCACGACGGGCGTCGTATTTTCACGAAGCGACTACGCGCCGCCCCACGGGAACGCGTCGACATGGGGCAGAGCCCCGTACTGCACGAGGTCGATGACGAGCTCCTCGCTACGGCGACGTACGGCCGTCGTGGCGCCGAACTCTCCCTCGAAGCACCTCCAGAACATCTCGCGCTCCTTCGGAGGCACGTTCGTGAACGTCACGTAGTAGGGGAGCAGGGCGCGTTCGAGGCGAGCCAGGTTCTCCCAGAGTAGGGTGCCCGGCAGCTCTCGGCGCGTGTTTGTCTTGAACGTGCCCGACGTGATCCCCTTGAGGCCGACGGCGTAGAGGCACCGTGGCCGTGCGATCTGCCGGACGAGGTCGGCCTCGTACTTGAACTCCGTAAGCATCAGGTCGCTCGTGAATACCCAACCCGGCTTGCCCGCGTGCCACAGCTTGTCGAGGAGTTCCGGCCAGCGGTCAAGGTACAGGGCCGGGGCGCCTCCCATCAGGTGGAACACGAGAGCCCGGGTCTGGTTGAAGGCGGCCACGAGATCGCCCGAGGAGAGCGAAGCCGCGTCGCCCCAGACGCCCTCGCGCGTCACGTAGCAGAACGGGCAGTCGAGGGTGCAGCCGCGCAGCTGGACGACGAACTGGAGCCCGTAGTCGCCCTCTCCGAAGCGGGACCTCGCGAGCCTCGGAAAGCTGTCGTAGCCTCCGCCACCCTTGTAGGTGTCGCACAGGCGGAACAGGCCGTTCTCGAGCACGTGATCGGGATTCACGTCGAGGAGCTGTCCCGGACTCAGGGGGACGACCTTCCAGTCGTCACGCGTCGGCACCGCCGCGAACCTTCGTGGAGGAATCCAGGAGTCCTTCCTCCCGGAGCATCCTGACTATCGCCTCTTCCGTCTCCCCGTAGACGATGACGACGCGTCCCTCGTGCCCGAGCTCCGACATCTGAACTAGGAGCGGCTTGCCCTCACGAAGACGGCGCAGGTTCTCCTCGGACAGGCCGAGGAGGATGAAGGAGCCGTCCGGGGTCTCGGAGATGGCCTTGATCACGCCCTAGTCCCTCAGATCTCCGGGCGACCACGCCCACTCGGACTGAAGCCCGCTGGATGTTCCCTCGTGGTCGCCCACGCCGAGCCCGAGCAGGTACTCCAGGACCGCGTCGCCATCTCCTTTCCGTAACCGAAGGTGTCCAGCGAACTCTCCTCGGCTCCAGATCGTCAGCACGTCGGCGTCGGCGTCCTTCCTAGACAGACACCGGATCTCGGACACGACGTATCGGAAGTGACCTCTCATCGCTGCTCCTTTTCCACCACGTTCCAGACGACGGTGATCAGCGCGTACAGCACGGCCACGACGACCGCGACGACGGCCGTGAAGCCGACGGCCTCGAAGACGCCCGTCATCCCCTCGACATTCGCGAGGTAGGTGTAGCCGGCGGCGATCCACCCGTAGAAGAAGATCCAGAAGACGCTGCGCCAGGAAAGCGCCTTCCTCTCGCGGGCCGACGGTGGGGCATCGGACTTCTTCAGGTGGGCATCGATCAGGTCGATCACGCTCTGTACGGGCTCGTGCCAACGTTCAGGAGGCTTCTCGAACCAAACGAGGCACGCGAGGTGGTGGCGCGCCTTCTCCAGAGTGTCACGGTCGCTGCTAGGCACGACTTCGTCTTCCTTCCGGCAATCTTACAATTCATCCACTCCCAGGATGGTCCGCGTCCCGGGCCTCTCCGAGCGACGCTCGGACGACGTCATCGATGCCGCGCGCGATTCTGTCCGCGAGGGCGCCGACGGGACGGGCGCGGCAGAACGGCAGCACCCACTCGATGGGGGCCACGACGTTCACGCCGCGGAGGGGCTCGACGGGTTCCATCTCGACGAGGCCCGTGTTCGGCTCGTCGCAGAACCGCCGCACCCTCCACGAGCCGTCCGGCATGTCGACGAGTTGGCCAAGTCGCAGCCTCGGGCGATCCCTCCGGTCGACCTGGTAGTCGGCCTCGATTCGCATGGCCAGCATCGCGCCCTCCAGGCATGCCTGCCATACGTCGTCCGGCATTCCGGCCTTCTCGGCCTTGTGGTAGGCGGCTTTCATCGTGCCGTGGACCATGTCGCACAAGATAGTCCGTCGGCGCTCCTCGTCAGGCGTCATGACCATCTCCCTCCTCGACGCGCCGAGCCCGACGACGAAGCGCCTGCTCCCGCGCCGACACGAACACGGCGCCGGCCTCCAGCGCCCTGGCCCGTTTGCTCGGGCGAAGGTCGTAATGCGGAACGCGGGGATGGTCCTGGAACCACTCGCGCTTCAGGCCGATGCCCTGAGCGAACTCGTGGAGGTCCTCGAGATTGCCGTCGGTGGTCAGGTGACACCAGCGCCCGGACATCCTGCCGGGCGCAGGCAGGTAGTCTTTGAGTTCGTCCACCATGATCATCGGCACTCCTTGTACCCCGGATTTTCACGAAGCGCGCGGCCGGTAGAGTCGTGAGGGCCGGCGGCTCGGAGCTCGCGTAGGCCCCGCGGAGCCTCGGTTCGGCGGGGTTCCGGGACGTCGGCCCGTTCCGTGTTCTCCTTACGGGGGTGCACAAGGGTTGTCTACCCCAAGGGCCCCGGTAGACAATCCTTGTGCCGGTATGATCCCCCATGACCACCGTCGGATGGCTCGCAGTGCTCGTCGTCACGGCCCTCGTCATCCCCCTCGTCATGTTCTACCAGGGCGTTCTCCTGGGAGTCCAGCACGGACTCGAGACGGGCCTGAACGCGGGCGTGGCGTACGGTAAGATCTCGGGCGAGATGGACGAGGTCGTCGGCAGGGGCGGCATCAAGCTCACCGTGGAGACGTGGGGGGCGTCCGTCACCTACACGGCCAAGGAGCTCCCGAGCCAGCGCCGGTTCGAGGTCATCCGGGGAGGGAAGACGTGACCGTGAACCTCGATCACCTCGATGAGTTTCTGACCGCGATGCGGCGCCGCGAGACCCTCCTTGCGTGGTTGCGGCGGCACGAGCTGAAGCACCGGTCCCTCCCCGACGATTATCCGGGCCATGAAGGAGGCGTGTGGTTCGAGATCGGAGACGAGGGTTGGTGCGCGGACTACCACCCGGGGGGAGCTTTCAAGGTCCTCTCCTGGGCATGAGGAGGCGAACATGTGCGACAAGAAGGCTGAACGGATGGACTTCGACAGCGTTGAACCCCCGCGCAGGAAGGTCGGCTGCGACCACGAGGCGTGGCTCCAGGACCGCATCCTGACCGCCATGCGGATGGGAATCGAGCTCCGAAAACAGGCTCGCGTGGGCGCCGACGAGGATGCCCTCGCGTACGGCATGAGGGGCGTCGCCGAGGGGACGGCGCGCGAGATCATCTACATGCTCGGCCTGGAACCCGAGTACGTGAACATCCGAGACTTCAGTCCCGGAAAAGACATCAAACTTCAGGCTCTGGCGCCGAAGGAGGGCTAGCGAACGCCGAGCATCGGCACCCAGCCGCCGATAGACTTCTGCTTCACGTAGAGCGCGGGCTCGGTGCCGAGCAGCACGTATACTGATCCGGGCGCTGCCAGGGACTCGGGGTCCGGGGGACCCGTCCCCATGAACATCTGAAGGTCGAGACCGTAGTCTACGTTCCTGAAGCACAGGAAGGGATAGTCCTCGGCCGCGTAGTGCTCGAAGCGGATCTGCCCGGGCTTTCCGCCGGGGCCCGGTCTTCCGGGCCTGAGCACCACGTCGCCGCCGTCGAGCGGCTCGGGGGAAGGCTTGCGGAAGAGGAGAAGGAGCCGCCCCACGAACCACGGGAGAAGCAGGAGCGCGGTGGCCACCGCGAGGGCCTCCCACAGGGTCAGAGAACCGGCGCCCATCGCCGTCACCACGATGACGACGAGGGCGGCGACGTGGAAGTACGTCTGGATCTTCGACTCGTTCACGGGCACACCTCAGTCGAAACGGACGCCCTTCCGAGGCCCCCCGTAACCGGCGGTGAGCGTGACGGTACCCCCTGCACCGGACCGACCACGACGGCGGATTCTGGCTCTACCAGATCCTCGGGCGTCACGATCTCCCACGGGCCTTCGAGCATCTCCGACGTGAGCGCGAGGTCGTCCACCGACTCGACCCCTCGCAACCCCCCCATCTGGACCGTCAGGCACTGCGGATTGTCCCGCTTGGGACGGTCCGCGATGGGCGTGCGCCAGGACACGAGGCGCACCCGATGGCCCTCCTCCGTCATCCTTCGAGCCCAGTGAATGTCGTGCTTCACCTCTTCGGCACTGGCCTTGAGGGCTCCGGTGGCCGTGGCCGCCGTGCCGAGTCCGAGGGTGGTCAGGAACCTGCGTCGTCTCATGCGAAGACCTCCGTGTTCCTTCTACGCGCCGACTTTTCACGAAGGCCGGTCGCGAGAAACGGGCCATCCCTCCACCGGCGTCTCGACGTGTTTCATGGACCGCTGAGGACGTTCATCGAGTCCGGGCCCTCCGCCCACGTAGACCCTGGCCGTTCCGGGATCTCCCCGGACACCATGCGCCGAGCAGGGAAACCCTACCGACGTGCTGCGTCAGCCGGACTGCTTCTTGCCGAACACGTCGAGCGCCTCGTCCTCGCCCTCGGCGAACGCCGCCTTGGTCTTCTTGGACGTGACGATCGGGTAGTCGAGCACCGTCAGGAGGGCGTCCCCGTCGAGGTCCCTCGGCGGCGCCATCTCTCCCATGACCTCCCGCGGAAAGTCCATGAAGTTGCGCCAGAACGCGCCGCCGACCGACTCGATGTGATCGCGGTAGCGCCGCTGCTTGTCGAGCAGGAGCGTCTGGTTGGACTCGAAACTCTCGCGTCCGGCCTCGATCGCCGTCATGAGCTTCTTGTACATGGAGGCGTCGAAGTCGACGCTGTGCTCCTGGATCCACTGCCACTGCGCCTTCGAGCCGCCCTCGCCGTACCGGGCCTCCATGTTCCCGACGAGCACGTCCTTGAAGTCCTCCTTGTACTTGTCGGGGATCTGCGCCATCTCGGAAATCGACTTCCAGAACTTGTCGTAGTTGTTCTGGTTCTGGCCCCACTGGGCCTTGGTCGAGTTCTCGAGCTTGACGGCGTCGTTGTAGAAGTCCATCGCCGCCATGGCGACGAACAGCACGAGCAGGACAAACCCTGCAAGCGCGATGATTCCGGGTTTCTTCATGGTCGTCTCCTCCGTGTGAGTCACCAGCGACGGTGACGAAAACCGAGCCTCGAGCTCCAGGCCTCGTCCCCGAACACGTCCGCCCTGTGCATCCAGAAGGCGAGGCCGACGATGACGACGAGGTTTCCGAGATACAGCCCGACGGTCGCCCAGAACGACGGCTTCACGGCCGACGCCAGGTACTCGTACTCGGCCATCGGCGTGCGCGTGAACTGCATCTCGATTTCCTTACGGATGAACGGGAGAATCGCGGGATCATCAAGCCGCTTGCCGGGCAATTCGTCCCTGATCTCGATCTTGAGGGTTTCCACGTCGGAAAGCGTGACCACCCGAGCCCACTCGATCGTCTGGCCGTCCGGCACGCCGAGGACCACGGTGACGCCGTTCTTCGCCCCGTACAGCCACTTGGCCTTGACTGCCTCCGCGAACTTCGGGTCCTTCAGCGCGGTCAGGAGCAGGAGCACATCGACCTGGTGCTTCCTCCCCAGGTCCGCGTTCATCTCGTCGAGCTCCTTCTGCCAGATCGTCGGGATCCCCACGCTAGAGCCCTGATGAGCGATCACCCGCCTGACGTGGTACCAGCCGGTCACCTTCGGGCGCTCGGGCACCTGGTCCATGTACTGCTCGGCAGCGGGCGTCATCAGGCTGTCAGGATCCGCCCTGAGGTAGTTCTGATAGCCGTGCTCGACCGCCGCGGGTTCGCCCACGTACGCCTTCTCCCACCACTCGGGCGTGATGTCCCACCCGTTGCAGCCGTCGGTCAGCGTGTCGCCCGTGCTGACGTCCGCGCTCCACCAGTAGTCCATGATGTGGTCGCACTCGGTGTGACTCGACGTGCAGTTGCCGTCCTTGTCCCGGCTGTCGCAGACCTCCCGGCAGTGACAGCATCCCTGTGTGCCGTGGTCCTTCTTCGTGATGCGGCCGTTCCAGTTCTCGAAGTCGTGCATCGCGCCCCACTTGGCGAGCTGATAGCCGCCGAGGGCCATGGCCGCCGAGATCACGGTCATCAGGAGGTACTCCTTCCACGTGATCGTCGTCTTCGTGATGAGGTACGCGGCTGCTCCCACCACGAAGGGCATCGCGAGTAGTCCGAACAGAATCACGCTCTCACCGCCTCCCTCTGCGTCGGCGCCAGAGAATCTTGAAGGCGTCGGACACCATCAGGATCCCCAACAGGACACCGAACCAGGTCCACGTCAGGTAGTCACGGCCCGAAAGCCACGTGACGAGGGCCAGGGCGGCCAACAGACACACTGCCGAAAGGAGGGTATCCCAGACGAAACGCATGATTTCCCTTTTCTGTACCGATGACGAGAGCGCCCCATTCCAAGGGTACCGATCCGTCTTTCCCTCGTTTTACGCCCCTCGACGCACGGGCCACACGTACGGCAGGTCTGGTCCCTCGGTCCAGCCGTACTGGCCGTAGAATTCGGGATCCTTCCGCAGCAGGTTCGACCTGTGCGAGGCGTGAAGGGCGTGATCCCCGAGCCAGGGCGGCATCTTGGCGCGGCCGCCAGTCCGGGCCATCTTCATCGTATTGCGGAAGCCCCGGGCGACCCACTCGAAGATCATCGCATTCATGTAATGTCGCAGGGCAGGCTCGTGTGCCGCCCACATGAGCACAGCCGGATGGTGCCTCCATGCGCCTCCGCTTCCCAGCGTCGCGAGGATCTGTGCCGCCTCGAGCCGCTGCTTCCCCAGGCGCCTATGATCGAGGATCCCGGCAGACTCGGCGAAGTCAGGGCACGGCAGGAACGTCTGCATCAGGCGTCGCGTCGTCGCCTCGCGACCTCGTCCGCCCACTCTTGCTCGAGCTCAAGGAGATGGGCGACCGTCTTGCGGTCGGGCGACTCGGTGAAGTGGAGGGCCGGATAAAGATGCCCGTCGCACCATCCACCCGGGTAGTACCACCACTTGTGGCGGTATGGTCTTGCTCCGGCCGCGGCTTCGGTCGTCCTCGCCCGACAGGAAACCACCTGTCCGCATCGGAAGCAGCAGCCGTAGGCCGAGAAGAACCCCCTCACCATCCTTGTACTCCCGCGAGGGTAGCATGATCGTGCTCGGGCGCATGGTGTCCGGGGAGATCCCGGAACGACCGGCCATCTTCCGTGGGCAGGGAGGCGACTGACCAAGTCAGCACGCGGGGTCCGTGAAACACGTCCGAGAGCCGGTGGAAAAGACGGCCCGTCTTCCCGCGACCGGCCTACCAGAACGTGATGTCCTTTCCTGTCAGGGCCATCGCCACGTCCCTAGCGACCTGCTCGCACACCAGGTCGGCCTCGCGGACGCTCGCCTCCTCGGCGTCGAGCATCTCCTGCGTGGGTTGGACCTGCCAGTGCGGAGGTTGCTGCCGACCATTGAGGCGCCTGAGGGCCTCGTCGAGTCGCGCGTGGAGGTGCTCGACCATGGCGACGGTCAGCGGACCCGCGCCGCAGAACAGCATCTTGGTGAAGTGTCTGTCCGTCGACGGAAGGGCCCACCGGTCCGCGAGATCCTGGGGGAGGGGGTCACGCTTCACGAGGAACCCCCGAGGAGCCGCCATGCCCACCACGCGAGAGGCACGCACAGGCCGAGCGGCAGCGCGACCAGGATCAGCTGCGACGCAGCCCCTCCGCGAAGGACGAGGCGCATCTTGACGGCGGCGAAGCCTAGCAAGAACACGATGATGGTGACGCAGAGCGTCACAAGTGCGATGTCCATGAACTTCTCCTTCGCTCTTCTGTTCCTCAGGGGTTACGAACGTCTCGGAGGACGTCTCGCAGTCGCTCGATCTCGTCCAGGAGCGCGAGGATCACCTCGGCGGGCACGTCGGGAGGAAGCGCACAGCCGCCGTCCCAGTCCAGCGCCGCTTGCGCCCGACGCCGAATCTCCTTCAGGTCCAGGAGTGCCACCTCGATGCCCTCCCTAGGCACCGAGATCCTCCGTCGTCCGCGCGGGCTCGTCGGACGGCTGCGGGTCGGCCTCGATGCGCTCGAGGAACGCCCGCACGATCTCGGCCGCCCTCTCGAGCTCCCTGATCTGGTGCCTCACTCCGTTCTCAAGCGAGTCGAAGAACGGCGCGAGGTTGTGGGCGACGCGAATGAGGTCGCGACTCGTCATCTCGTCGACGGGAAGCGGGGCCTCGGGTACTGGACGCCCTCTTGAGTCCCTCACGAGTTTGCCAGTGTACTTCTTCTGGAGTCCACGACCGAGCGCGATCTTCCCGTCGCGCCAGAGGATCGTACAGGAGTACGGCTGTTGTGGACCGTCTGCCCGCCTGTTGCTGTACGTCCCGTCGCGGAGGTAGCCGCAGCGGACCAGGGCCTCTTCAAGCCGGTGCAGCATCTCGCGAGCCTTCACTTCGCAGCGTTCCAACCTCGCCTCCAAGATGGAGATCGAACTCTCCGTCATCGTTTCCCCTTTCCGCTGTGCAGCATCAGCCAGATCGACAGGACCGCGACGGGAGTCGCCGCGAGGTCCCACAGGCTGAAAGGCTCGTACCCGGGGATCAGAGGGTAGAAGAAGAGCAACCCGAGGAACAGCGCCACGCCGACCCAGGCCCGAGGACGGACCCTTCTGAGGTCTCCCCACGACGGCGCCCTCAGGTGACCCACGCTCTCGAGCTCCGACACGCGAGCCCGCTCGCGCCTCAGGGCGCGGACCAGTTTCTCGCAGCCGGGGCAGCCCATGACGGCGTCGCCGATCTCGGGAGCCGTCTGCTCGACGATTTTCTCCCACACCTTCTCACGATCATCTGTCTCCGTCATAATCTTCTCCCTCGTCGAAGCGCAGGCGTTCCAGATCGGCCCCTAGCTGCCGCACCATCACCGCGACCTTCTTCCCCCACGAGTACGCGTCCCTAAATGCCACCAGGTCGCGCGTCACCACGATCTCATGCGGGCCGACGTCCATGACCACCTTCGCGTGGGCCGCTCCCCTCGGAGTGTCCGGGTCTTGGTCGACGTCGTCGAGGGTGTACTCGAGCTCGACGCCGCCCGGCAGCTCGGCACGTCGCGTCGACAGGACCGTGCGCCACGGGCCGTCGTCGGTCATCTGTCGTTTCTCTCGCACAGGCACCTCACGACGGAATCCTCGATGACGAGCCGGTGCTTTGAATGCTTGCACGTGACCTCGCGATAGTAGTCGCCGTCGTAGTAGGTGTCCCGACACGGCTCCTGCTGCCCGGGCTCCCGGTCGCTCTGGGTCAACCCTTCGGCGAACCGGCAGATCGAGTAGAGCGCGCCGGAGGCGACGAGCACGAAGAGGACGAACCGGAGAGCATGCGCGAGGACCTTCATCGCGGATACCATGCCTTCCACCCGGCCACTTTGAGTACAGCCTCGAGCGCGTCGACCGGAATCCTCCGGGTCTTCCCTTCGTGCTCCAACAGGACCTCGCGCTTTCCCACGATGACCGTCTGAACGTCCGGGGGGCCGCTCATGCGGATCGACACGGGGCCCGCGCGGTCTAGCGGGTTCTCCCACGTGGCCTTGGACAGGAAGTCTGGGTTCTCCGAGTCCGACACGACGCGGACCCTGTAGTTGCCGACCATGGCCGGAGGCCCCACCTGCGTGTGCTTCGTCATCGACGTCTCCCTTCAGTCAGTTGGCCATGCGCCTGCCGAGCTCGGCGCGAATCTCTCCGAGGTTGAACATGAACTTGTACCACTCCCGGTCCTCCGCGGACCGGATCCGAAACTCGACCTCGTGCTCGTCGGGCTCGTCCGTGCAGTCGTTCGTGACGGCCCTGAGCCATCCAAGAGGGGCCTGGGTGAGGGGCGGCTTCTCCATCGTGAAACTCCTCCCTTGTACCCCATCGAGGAGGGTTCGTGAAAATAGGGCCCCGCCGGCTACCGTGAGGAACCGGCGGGGCCACCGCCTCAGCGTTCGATCCGCCTACAGATCGCCGCTAGCCTGATCCTAGCGGGACCCAGGCTCGGAGGCAAGGAAGGACGCGGTAGGGTCTCTCCATGAGCGAACCCAACGAGGTTTCGGAGCCCACGGAGAAGGAGTTGCTGGAGGCGGCGAATCGGCCGCTCACCGGGAGGGACCAGGTCGAAGAGGGCGATCCCTCGGGCTCCACGCTAGCCAACGCCTTCGCGTGGATCGAGAGCAACGGGACCCGTCCGCGGTGGCTCGTCGCGTGCAGGAAGATCTGGGAGTGGCTGCTCGAGTACTCCGCCCTCCCCGAGCTGCTCGAGGGGATGCCGGAAGGCCACCTCTGGGGCGCGAAGATCGTCCTCGTGGACGAAACCAAGTTCGTCGTCCTCGGCGAGGACCTCGCGTGTCGGGCGTTCGTCGTGTCGAAAGGAGAGGAACACGGCCGCTAGCGCTTCGATGAACGGAACGTAGGTGATGGCCGAGAGAAGCTACAGGTACGGGGTCGAGCGCGTCCGCCAGCTACTCGAGACGTTCTACCCCAACCTCACGGACAACGAGATCCAGGCGGAGCTCGAGGCCGTCGAGGAGCCCAAACCCGAGGACGTCCCCCTCATCCAGGCGTTCTACAGGGAAGGCGACTTCGACGCCGTGGTGGAGAGCCTCCAGGTCGGGGTCGCCGCGGTGCGTCACGCCGTCGACGACGCGATGGCGGCACTCCCGAGCGGCAGCCAGCTGCGCGTCGCCCTCCAGATGGCCTCCCTGAACGACGGCCTCCTCGGCGACGAGCCTTGACCGAGCTGGAACTCGGCGGTAGGGTTTCTCGATGTCCTGAGCCCGCCGGGTCACGGACAGCCATGAAGGGCCCCTCCGACTCACCCCGGAGGATGGCCCTTCATCCTTTCCGGGGTACAACCCTTACCATGACCACCGCCGAGGAGACCCGCGCACGGTTCATCGAGAACCTGCGTTGCCAGAACCAGTGCATGGCCCTTCACGAGGGGCGGCCAGGTTCCGGTGGAACAGTACATCGGGCCCTCTGATCATGGAGGACCTCCGTTCGTTCTACACGAGTCCGGTCATGTCGGCACCGAACAGCTGCCCGAGACCGAGGATCCCGAGGTTCCTGATGATCTGCTGCATGGCGTCGTCCTCGAACGCCCTATCGCGCCTGCCGTCGTTTCGCAGCTCGCCGATGGCTCGCAGGATCATCAGCATCCACGGCTGCGGTTCAAGGTCCTTCGGTGGACGGAACTTCTGCATGTAGTCGGGGACGCACATGGCCGCGAGCGCTATCGCGTCTTCCCTCAGGTCCTTCTGGATCGGATAGTGACGTTCCAGCTCGATTTCCTCGTCGCCCCACCGGACCGCCAGTCTCGCGTGCGTGTCGCTCATGAGTTTCACCGGTCCTCTCGTGGAGGTATACCCGATGAAGCATCCCTGAGCACGGCTTCACGAAGCGCGGTCCGCGCGAGGAGCACCAATGACGGCCCCACTCGACGACCTGATCGACATGTTCAGAGACGGCCTTGAGGAACTCACGCGCAGGACCCTTCGCGAGAGCGGCTGCATCCTCTACCACGGACCGGCCAGCCCCGACGAAAAGGAGGCGGCCCAGGAGTACGCGAGCCAGTGGCCTCAAGATGACGAGCGTCTGGTGGCTCAGCAGGGCTTCATCGCCGGCTGCGACTGGATGCGCATGCGCTTCGACACGCACAGCGACGAGACGCACCAGCCGTGCTGGTGCAGCGAGCTCCAGGCACTCGGATGTGATTTCAAGGTCGCCCAGCTAACCTGCGAGGTGATGCGACGCGAACACTTCGAGAGCGACGCTCGCGCCCGACAAGCCGAAGGCGCGCTCGTCCTCGAGCGACAGGGCGCCCAGCGCCAGGAGGAGCGAACCGATGCCGTCCTGTACCACAGGCTCGCGAAGGCGCTTCGCCACCTCATGGTCCACCAGAACCTCTCCCTGCACCTGAGAGACGGAGAACTCACGGACCGCAGGCAGAACGACACCTGGACCCGGAGACACTTCGCGGCGCAGTCAGACACGTGGGGTGCCTTCAAGACGGTCGAAGAGATCCTCACGACCAACGAGGATCAGCGCCGACGATCCCTCGGTCCCGGCGTCGGCCCGCCGTGGCAGGAGAACGAACACTTCCTGACGTGGTATGCCCACAAGATGGGCTGGAACAGCAAGGACGTGCGCCGCCTCATTCGCAGGGCACCCGACCGATACGCCGAGTATCTCGAGGTCAGGGCCGAGATCCGAGGCGACGATCCATGAGCCAGCGCTATCCCCTGCCGCCGGACGGAGCCGCCGCGACCGAGGACGTCGAGGCGGCCCTGCGCGCCTGGATGAAGCACGCCGACGGCCTGGCTGACGTGGCCGCGAAGCGGTTCAACGAAGCACTAGATACGATGCGGCGTCACGACCACGTGCGTGCTCAAGCACAGGAGATGGCGGAGGTGCTCAAGAACGCTCTCAGGAATTCCGACGTGCTGTACAGCGAGGGCACGGGCAGTCCCCGGGAGGCGCTTAGGACGTACGAGATGTTCACACGCGACATGCCCCAGGAAGATCCGTGATGCCGCTGCTGTGGATACTCCTCGTCTTCGGTACGTGGGCCTGGCATCGTGGCGAGCCCTGGTTCAGCGAGGTCCTGTGGACGGCGGCCGTCTGCATCGCCGTATTCGATCACGACGGACCACGGAGGAAGCGAGGACCGCGATGAGCGACTGGAAGGGCCTGAACGAGATAGCCACCGCGATCAGAAAGGTGGCCGACGAGATGAGGAGGGACAGAGACCAGCGCGTCTCCTCCGAACGGGCGCAACAAGCCGAGCGGGCCGAGGAGGGACAGCTGAAGTGCCCCGAATGCGGGCAGAGGTACTCTCCCCACTACGTCGACCCCTACGGGCTCGAGTGTCCCATGTACGGTTGCGAGCACGTCTGGACGAAGGCGGAGCTCTACTATGCCTTAGGACACAGGCACGGGGAGGAGAGCGGCGAGTGCCCGACGCGTGGGGGGACCGACGAGGGCGACGACCCGCTTCTCCTGCGCGACGGGGCCGGAACGCCCAAGTCCTCGACCGAGTCTGAAGCACCCCCGCTCGTCGTCCTCGAATCGCTCAAGCAGGTCAAGTGGCTCCTCGACAGGGGCGAGGTCGACGTCGCGCGGAAATTCCTGAACGACCTGGAGAGGTCGTTCCCGGAGGGGACCTTCTACGTGGCCCACGAGCCCGAACAGCGCTCGGACACCGAGGTCCTCGAGAACCTCTGCCGCATCGTCGGGCTCTCGGTCGACAGCGCGCGCTGCCTCCCGAGTGGACCTCCCGAGCTGTGCGAGGAGGAGCTCGAAAAGGCGCGGTGGATCGCGAGGCGTCTGGAAGAGGACAGCTCCACGTGAACTCAACTCGACGCGAGGACGATCAGGCCCGCCGTTTCCGGGGCAGGCGCTGGGGCGGTAGAATAGACGATCCCATGAAGTTCGCCCCCACCGACCAGGTCGTGACCCTCTCGGACGAGCAGCGCGAGCTGGCTCGCAAGCACGAGGGCCACGACCCCAAGGACCACATCTGCGAGGACTGCCTCGACACGTGGGAGGACTGGTGTTGGGCGAGGCAGCACGGGTACGACGAGCCCGTCCACGACGAGAACGCCATGAACCCCGCGCCCGTGGGGTACCGAAGCGAGACCGACTGCAAGTGCGAGTGCCACCACCTCTACTGGGAATGCACGCTCTCCCAGGCCGCACTCAGGAACGAAGGGGAGACCTACTACCGGATGGAGGGCAACGAGGAGGACCCGGACAAATACACCGTGATGGTCCCCTCCAACCTCGTCGAAAAGATCGAGGGCCTCGAGGACGAGGAAGACTGATACCGGGAGCACCGGTGGGTGTATAAGGAACATGTCCCACCCTTCCTCCTATACCGGTCGTTACGTCCCTGAAATTCCCAGAGACCAGCAAGGACGTCCTTGGTGGCAAGTCTGCGGCATCGAGGAGTTCACGCGTCGTGTCGTCGGCATGCGAGACTCTGAACTCTGGGCCCTCAATGCCGAGGTCAAGGGTTCTGCGGCCCTCATCCAATCACAGTTGGAGGCAAGGGGCCGCTCCGACGAGGATTGGTGGCGCAAAGCCAAGAGCGCCCTCGGTTTCATCGCAGAGAAACGAGGCATCCTGAAGTCCGAGGTCACCAAGCGGAAGGCTCACCAACCGCCGCCAGATCTTAGCAAGCGTCGAGAAAGGGAAAAAGTGCAAGCGAGCCGAAAAGAGGAGCGCAGGAAGAGGCTGATGGCTATCCGACACCGTGCCGAGGAAGGCGATCCCGCAGGAGCCATCGTAGACCTCATAGACTATTTTCTGGAGCCCTGAAAAACCCCATTTCATTTTCTCGTGCACGCACCCGCGCGGCGATTTTTCCGAAAACACGTCTCGGCCCCGCGTTTCGGAAAACTCTCACGAGGGCAGCCTCCGTCCCGTGGGGGCGCGCCCCGTCGGTACGGTGCCCGCGAGGGCCTGGTGAATGGTGCCTGGGGAGACCCCAGGACGCTGACCAGGATCACTGACTCCAGCCATGAAACACACCGGGCCCTCGCTTCCGTAGAAGGAGAGATGGACAAGACCACCTACGTCATCCGGCACTGGCACCACCCCTCCCGGCGACCGCACCCGAGGGCGATGCTGGTACACGACAAGTGGTGCGCGCAGTTCTCCCCCAGAGAGGTCCTCGACCTCGCGCGGATCTACGACGTCATGGTCCGCCGGTCGGGTGATGATGAGATCTTCCTCGACGAACCCGGAGGCCTGTTCCGAATCCGAGGATAGCGAGGTACACGATGCGCGGCATCCACCCGCTCCCACCCGTTCGACTACCCCCTCCGCTCAAGGACGATCCCGAGCGTCAGGAGGCTCAGGCGCGGGCGTGGCAGGACTTCTACTTCCGGGACACCCTGCAGGATTTCGTCAACGTCTGGTGGCGACGCCTGTTCCGGCGGCTCCGTAAAGAACCGACCTGGGTCCACGATGACGAGATGGCCGACTGGACGCGGGCCCGAACCCGCAGGAAGTACGACTGGTGACCGACTACGAGAGAGGACGCCGAGAGGAGCGAGCGGACGTCGCGCGGAGGACGATGGACCTGCACCACCTGGCGACGAGCCTAGAGGAGCGGGAGATTGCGGCGATGCTGCTGAAGATGGTCGCCGAGTTTCGGATGGACTACCACGTCGGAGCCGTCGCTCGATACGACGAAGCCAACGGCCCGGGCGCGTCGGATCGAGACATCCGCGAGAAGACCGACGACATCGTGGCCCGATGGGCGGCCGAGGAGGAGTGTCCCGATGACCCCGTATAGGACAGAAGCATTCGATCCCGAGCGCCGCCTCCAGGAGGTCATGAAGGCGTGGGCCCCCGCACACGCGAGGGATCTCGTGGAGAAGGGCTGGCGCCTACACGACGGACCGGGCCTCGTCTGGATCCGCGACGACGATCCGTCCCTGTGCCTGCCCGACGAGAAGGCCAGGACGATCTACTACAAACGAAAGGACCTAAGCTCCGCCCTCCGGTCGGCCGGGGACTACCGAGACTGGCACCTGTGCGACCGGCTCGAAGCGCAGCTCGCCGAGGTCCCCACCTACAAGAAGGCCGCGAAAGACCTCGACGCTGATGAGGTGATCACGTGAGCGATCCCTGTCCCGTCTGCAAGAAAACCATCCTCTGGTACGGGGAAGGCGAACGCCCTCCCGGCCCGTGCCCACGCTGCCTGATGACGATGCCCAGCGTGCGCACGACGAAGGTGGAGAACTTCATGGAGGCAGCCTCACACACCGGGGGCGTGATCGTGATGCGTCGCAACACCGTGCTCGCCGTCCTCGAGGACGACCACGTGGTCCAGCGTCCGGCGTGGTCCCTCGCATGGAGAGCACCGGCCGAGACGGAAGAGGGTTGGCGCATGTTCAACTACGCCGAGCAGCTCCTCCTGGACGACTACGGCAACGTCGCCAAGGACGGCTCCGTCTGGGAGCGGGTCCACGCCGACAACCTCCGCATCACCTTCGACACGTCGTGGACGGGAGCATTCTGAACATGTACGAAACGACAGGACAGAAGACGTTCACGACCGTCGTCACGACCCTGTTTGCGATAGCGCTGCTCGGCCTCGCGGTCATGAACTTGCGGTCGTGTGCCCGCTGCTATCCGCAGAAGGGGCAATGGGACCCCATCCGGGGCGAACTCTGCTACGGAGAGAAGAAAGGTCCTTGATGCCCGGAGACCGCTACTTCCTCGCGTGCCCCTACTGCCCGTTCTGCGGCGCGCACGGGGGACCGAACCTGTGGGATGACCCCGGCGGGGGCCAGCTCAACTGGCGGTGCGACGAGTGCGGGGAGATGTGGCGCATGAAGCGAGGCCCGAACCCGTCCCTGTTTGAAATCCAGCAGCACCTGAACAGGGCTCTCCAGAAGACTCGGGAGATGAAACCATGAGGATAGTCCACGAGATCAACACCGCGTGCACCGTGGTCGCGGGGGACTCCGGCCCCGACAGCCCGGTGACCGTCACCATCCACTGCCTCAAGGGACCGCGCGGGTGGCCCCAGGTCAGGGATGACATCATCGAGATCGAGGGCGACCCTGCCTTCGTGAGGGCCGCCCTCGAGGAGGCGCTCCAGCAGCTGAACGCCCTCGAGCTGGCCGACTAGGCTCCTTCTTGCGCGATCCGGTCGAGATCGCGGAACACCAGCTCGTCACACTGCTCCGCGGTTCCTAGCTCGTCGGACGTGATCGGAGTCAGCTCAAGCCGGTATCTCCCGACGCCTAGCTCCTCGACCTGCGTCACCCGCCACTTCGGGGCCACGAGCTCGGGATTCGAGAACTCGGGGTGCTTCTCGGTATCGACCAGGATGCACTGGTCCGCATAGGGGACGTGATCCCCGGTCGAGACCGTCATCGCACGCCCGTCGACCTCCTCGATCTTGTACTTGTGCAAACCCCGCTCCATCTTGTCCATGATACGCGCGCCCGGCTCCGAGGGGGATCACGCGCCCGGGCGCCCGTGCCCACGTAGTTCGTGAAAATCGCCGAGGGAGTAGAATGGACGCCATGCTCCCGCGCGAGAAGTACGAAGAAGACCCCCACTACAGAGCGGCCGTCGAGGTGATGCTGAATCTCCTGATGGACTCGAGACTCACGACCGACGACATCGCGCAGGCGGCCGTGCTCGCCGCACAACTCTACGCCGAACAGTTCTGCGCACCGGTGACCATCGTGTACAAGGGCCGCGAAGATGGGAGGATTAGAGGGACGCTGAAATGCAGACCGTAGCGAACGGAACGAACGTCACCATCGTGGGGCCGATTTCCGACCCGTGGTTGGAGGTGGGGGCCTCGACCGACTCGTCGCTGATTCTCAAGTCACTGAGGCTGGAGCGGCTCACGCTCCGGGTACTCGAGAGGGTCGGCAACCTGAAGGGTGTCGAGCTCCTCGCACTCGGACGCCTGCTCGAAGAAGAGATGCCCGATGACTGACGACGCGACAACCGCCGAGAACAACGACCCCATGAGACGCCTCATGTCCGAGAACGAAGACGAGCCGGCCGAGCCCGTGAACGCGCCGCTGCGCCTGCGGGAGAAGCTCGTCAAGAACCTCGAGATCGGCGAATCCGCCTGGATCGACAACTGGGGCCTCATGCTCAGCAAGACCGGGCACCTGTTCGTCAAGAAAGAGCACCCCCTGACCTGTCGCATGTCTCCCGGCTCCGTCCGCGTCACCCGTACGAAGGAGGGGTTCCACGCGAGGCTTCCCCTGATCTGTCGACCGAGATGGATGCTCAGAGACCTCTACGACGACACCGAGAAGGTCACCGAGGTCGCCTACAGGCTCCACCCGTTTCCCGCCCTGATCCTGGCGTTCGTCGGAGTTCTCTGCGGGCTCGTCGCGCTGTTGCCCGACCCGCCGCCCACGCACTACGAGATCATGTGCACGGACCTCGAGAACGAAGTCCTCCTCATCGACCGGGGAACCGACCTCAAGACCAGCGACCACCACTGGGAGTGGACCAACGTCCACGGCTTCGGCAAGACCGGCGTCGATCTCACCAACCGGCGATGCTCCTACGCGGAAACCAGTCCCTCGACGGAGAAGATCCCGTGAAGTACGAGTGGATCAAGCGCTTCGCCTCCGAGCTCGACGTCGGCGACTACTTCCGACCCCTCGGCCCCGCCGAACCCGCACTGCTGGTCGAACACGTCGAGACGGACCCCTTCAAGCTCGGCATAGAGACCGGCGTGACGTTCAAGGATCCCGACGAGGAGTTCTGGTCCCTCCAGCTCGACGAGGAGGGGACGTGCATGCTCCTCAAGTACGTGAGCGACCAGGCGCTCCTGCTGTCCCTCCTCGCACAGAAGGCCGTGCCCCTCGCTCGCAGGGTCCTCGGAGACGACGCCCACGTCAGGATGTACCACGCCGCCGCGCTCCTCCACGCCGCCTTCATGAGCGGCCCCCAGAACATCGTGAACGACGTCCTCGGCCGCGACGGCGACACCATCCCCCAGGACGAGTCGAACTGGCGATACCGCGTCTGGAAAGCCGACCACCGGGACACCGCCGCCTGGTACGAGGCGCTCCAGGAGGAGCTCCGACGCCCCCTCACGGACGAGGAGACGGCGACCCCGTGACCCCGCTCGCGCGACAGGCCTTCCTGGCCCTCTCCGTCCTGATCGCGGTCGGGGCCGGACTGATGATCGACCAGTGGCTGCCGTACGCGTTCGGCATCCTCGCCGCCTACGCGGGCGGCGAACTGGCCGTCGTCATCTCCACCTGCGACGCACCCTTCGATCGAAAGGACTGACCATGCCGGATCCCATCGACGCCAAGATCGCGGGTCTCGCGTGGCGCCCCATGAACAGGGAGCGCCCCGGCGGATGAGAAGGATGGCGGCTCGACGCCCGCGACGAGCTCAAGATCCGCGCGGGCCCGAGAAGCGAGAGGAGCTGACCGAAGGACGTTTCCATGTCGAGGCATCGCCCGAGAATTCACGAACGGAGTAGAATGGACGGCGGGAAGGAAGATCAGCCGATGACCGAACGATGTCCCAAGTGCCGAGGAGACCGCTGCCCTCACTGTTTCCAGACGGGCAAGCGGCTCTACGAGATTGGCGAGCAGGTCGTCTGGGACAACCAGGAGGGCAGCCTGGCACCGTGGAACGTGCGGGAGGAGGACTATCGCAGGTACGTCGGCAAGACCTACCGCGTGAACGCCCTCATGGCCCACCCGGGCGACACCGAGAACCGCTACTACGTCGGCATCGACGTGGCCATGGAAACCGTGGACGGCAGGATCACCTCGATGCTCGTCTTCGACACGAACCTGCGACGCCCGGGAGCGCGGCCGTGAAGGACCTCCTCGACAGGCTGATGGCGGAGGACCCCGCGACCGGACGCCGCGCCTCGCTCTGCCGCGAGGCCGCCGCCGAGATAGCGCGCCTGCGAGACGACCGGCAGCGCGCCCCCGCACCGGCCGAGGTCGCGGAGGCGACCGTCGATCCCGATCTTCGCGGAGGCCAGCCGTGCTGCCCGGGCACGAGGTTCCCCGTCTCGCAGCTGCTCGCCGAGCTGGCCGAGTGGGGCGAGGCGGTCCGGGAGCTCGCCGACGAGTTCGACCAGGACCCCGAGGCGTTCCGGAGCGCCCTGCGGTGGGCGGCCCGCAATGTCGAGCACCGGCCGAGAGCCGAGGCCCTCGAGAGCCGCCTCCGCGCGGCTAGGGACGAGATGGCGGCCGTCGCGAGGGAGGCCCGACGCGGGATCGAGAGGGTGGACATCCTCCTCCCCGACACGATTTGCGAGGAGATCCGCACCTCGCTCAAGGGCCCATTTTTCCAGATCGAGTCCGCCTGCGACGAGACGTCCCTGCGGAACCTCGCCTCCCTGTGCACGATCCGCATCGTCCTCGGCGGGATGCACGTGTGGCACCCCGGTCCCCCCGAGGAGGCCGACCTCTACAGGAGACGGTGCGAGGCCAGGAGACGAGTCTTCCCCGAGCTGGCCGAGAAGCACGGCATCGAGGACGCGGAGGAGAGGCGCCGCCAGCAGATGCGGGAGGGCAAGATGTTCGACGAGGAGCTCGCCGCCAAGTTCAGGATCATCGAGGAGGGCCCCCGCTGGAGGTTCCCGCTCGGGGACGGCGTCGAGCCCGCCGTCCCGAAGCTCATCGACGGCAGGTGGGTCGTCGAGGGGTAGAAGAGTCAGACGAAGGAGGAAGCATGACCGTGGAGACTCACTGGACCGTGGCGATGGCGATCGAGTTGCTTCATCTCCACGTGCGACCGGCGAGGAACGAGTCGTCGCGAAGAAGCGAGGAGTTCGAGCGATGTCTGAAACCGAGACGAAGGAGCTGATCGATGAGCTTCGGGGCAGGGGTTGGACGAGGCACGACGACACCGTGCTGAAGGTGAAGGCGCCCCGGAGGCTCGTCCTGCTGAGCCCCCCGCACTACCTTGCGCCGGACGAGAGCCCGTATGATCCCCCGGACGAGACCGTCGAGGATCCCGGCCCGGAACTGTCCCCGATCCGCGTCGCGGAGGACGCCCGGACCGGCTGGGTCTGGGACGTCCACCACGGCCCCGACCTCGTCGGCAACGTCTCCCTCCACCGGTACCCCGACGGGAGGGAGCACTGGACCGCCGCGGCCTTCCGTCCCGACGCGGACCTGTCCGAGGTCTCGAGAATCCTCCGGACGGAAGGCGCGACGATCCATTTCCGAACCGGAGAGCACGCCGTCCTCGCGGTCGTCTGCGCGTGGCTCTCCGCCCATGAGGAGACGTCGCCGTGAACAGCACGACGAAAGAAGAGGAGACGATGAAGCGCGACGAGCCGACCGACGACCCGCCCTCCTGACCCCGAAAGGTGAAGCCATGCAGACCCTGGGACTCATCCTCGACGTCCTCATCCTGGCGATGCTCGTCTACTCCCTCGTCATGATGACCAAGATCCGTAGGCACAACCGGAAGACGCACGAACACGTGACCGAGCTCGCCAGGCTTCTCGACGAGCTTGAGAAGAAGAAGAACTGATGGCCGCGGACCGGTTCATCCACTTCGAGGAGGGCGCGACGCCCCCGACGAGGGAGGAGATCGAGTCCCTCCTGCGGAACTACTTCGGCGGCGCGGCGACGAAGATCGAGTGGGGGGAAGACCGCTTCTACGTGATCCTGCACGGGCGCCCGTCGTTCCCCTTCGCCGAGATCGGGAAGCCTCCCGACGTCCCGAACCCGTACAAAGGGGACGAAGGGCGCGAGCGGTGGATCGAGGTCTGGCTCGACCGGAAGCACGGCACGGTCGACGTGATGACGCGGCACATGGACCACTACGCGAACGCGCTGGCCGACGACGTCGCGCGGACGATCGCCCGCTACTGGAGCGGCCGGCTGGAGGACGACTGAGAACCCCGTTTCAAAACTTCACGTAGCGCGCCCCCTCGGCCCCGGCGGGAGGGATCACCAGTCACGCTCCAGATCCCTCAAGGCGTCCCGCACGATCCTCCGCTCCCGAGCGATCACCTCGCAGAGCTTCAGGACAACGAGGTCGCGGGGATCCCCCACGAGACACCCCCCGAGGGCCGAGTGATCGTGACGCTCGTTGCACCTCACCGACACTCGGGCTCGGGCCGCGTTCCTGGTCTCCTTGATCCTCTCGTCGGTCACGTCAGTCCTCGACCTCGATGTCGGCGTAGAAGTGGCCCTCCTCGTCGCCGACCCGGCGGACCAGACGATAGTGCTTCCCCTCCGCCTCGGCCCGAAGGACGCGGTTGGCCAGGGGCACCGCCCGTGAAGGGTTGTCTAGGGCGTCAAGGTAGGCGAGCGCGGTCGCCTTCTCCAGCGCGCGAATTCGCTGCTCCACGTGGATGTCGATCACAGGCACAGTCCCTTCAGGTAGGCGGCCGCCTTCTCGGCCCACTCGTGGGCCGCAGAGGGCGGGACCCACGCGGTGCCCAGCTCGAGGCCCCCCTCCACGTGGATCCTCGCCTGGACCTCGCCGCCCGAAAGGGGGACGGTCGTGGTGACCGAGACCCTCACCGCGCCGTCGTCGTCGAGGAGGTACACCCCGGCGGCCGCCGTCTCCTCCTCCTCGGGCTCGGGAAACGCCTCGTGATTCTCTCGCACCAGGACCTTCATGCTCCTTCTACCCCGAAGCGCCCCCGACGGGGTAGAACAGACATGGGCACGCACCAGTTTCGCCGGTCCGTCTCCCTCTCCGTCGAGGACTTCCTCCTCCTCAGGAAGCTCAACGACCGGCTCGGCGGGTCCCGGGCCGGTCTCGTCAGCCTGCTCGTCCGCCGCGAGGCGAAGAAGCAAGGGCTCTTCGTCACGGACCTCGAGATCGACGACTTCAAACACGACGTCCGCGACCGCCGGACCCGCGAGTCGAACCGGAGATTCTGAGATGCACGAACACCATGACGAGCAGGGAGGCAGGCGATGAAGCGTGAAGAACAGACCGCCACCGGAAGGCTCTCGAACGGAAAGAAGATCACCCTCACCTTCTACAGAAGCGAGGACGGTACGTGGCTCCCCGCGGGGGACGGCGACTCGGTGCAGATGCGAGAGTGCGACCGGGTCGTCCTGAAGGACGGCACGGTCCTCAAGGATCGCTGGTCATGACGAGCACCTTCTCCGACTCGGACACCCCACGAAACCACGAGAGGAAAAACGATGAAGACGCTCCTGATCTGGGACTCGTTCGGCGAGAAGGACCTCGGCCTCTACGCGATCGAAGACGCGCCCGACTGGCTGACGAGGTGCCACCAGTCCTTCGTCAACGCGGTGGAGGACCGGGAAGTCACCGACCTGCTGCTGCGGGTCAACGACGCCATCTGCGAGAACCCCGACTACTACGTGGACGGGGAAGACGAGCTGGCCGGGACGTGGGTGAAGTTCAAGATCGACACGAGCGCCGTCGTCGACCTCGCCGGCCCCTTCCGGGTCGTCATCGCCGGCTTCGTGCCGTGGCGGAGGAGACATGGGACAGTGCGGCTGCTGCGACTTCGATCCCCTCTACGCCCTCCCCGGCCCCGACGGCACCTTCTACGCGATCCAGGTCGATCCGGGTTGCCCCGACTGCCACGAGCACCGCGTGGGCGTCGTCGTCCACAGGCTCTCGGGCGACGCCGTCGCCGACTGGGAAGTCCAGCACGCGAGGCGCCTGGAGTTTCACGAAACCGACGGCTCCGACTTCCGGGAACGAGTCCTCCTGGTCCTAGACCCGGCCCACCTGGCCGCGCTCCTGGCACCCGAGCTGCTCGCCGCCGCCGAGGCCGGGGCCACCGAGGAGGAGTTCCTCGAGCTCGTGCAGGAGACGGTCCGCGACAACCTCCGAGACGCCGTCCTCAAGAGCCGCCAGGACGCCGAGCAGGACGACCACCTCGCCTGAAACCCCGATTCAGAATCCCCACGGGCGCGCACCCGCCGCCGAAGGGGATCACACGGCCTCGGGCACCTCGTACTCCGTCTCCCCGCAGTCGCACAGGGTGTGCTCGTTCAGAACCACCCTGGCCCTGCCCCCTCCTTGAACACGTGAACTAGCACGTGCTCCTCCCCGTGACGCACCAGGAAGGTCAGGACCCCGTTCTCGATGGCGACGTGTACGGACATGGGCGTCTCTCCTCACCCCTTGTACGCGATCTCCGGGCCCGGGGTAGAACCACCATGAAGGTCCCCGAGATCCTGGACGCCTGCCGCAGGGCCCAGACCGAGGACGCGGAGCAGGTCACCCTGCCCAAGAACCAGGCACGGATGCTCGCGTGGCTCGCCGAGTGGAAGGTCCAGGAGCTGCAGGTGCTCTGGAAGGACGACCCCGACTACTTCCAACGAATGCGGGAAACCGACCCGTGCCCATAAGGACCCTAGACCACGACGGCCGCGAGCTCGTCCTCTTCGACGGGAGAGGCCTGCCGCACGAGGAGTTCCGAGACTCCTCGACACCATCCACGAGGGCGTCCGAGACTCGGGCCAGAACAAGCGCTTCAGGGTGGTCTACACCCACCCGAGCGGACATCGCGCCTCCTGGGAGGCGTACCGCGCGGGCGGGAGCTGGCTCAGCCAGTTTCCGTGAAAAGGCTCGCGGAGCACGAATGACCTGGGACCACGTACCTCCCGACGAGGCCCGCATGATGCACTCGGTGTGGGCCATGGAGGAGTCCCGCGAACGCCGGAAGATCGGGATCCTACCCGACGGCTGGGCTCAGGAGACAACGACCGTGAACGACTGCTTCAGGAACACGGCCAAGCTGCTCTACGAATCCTGCGGCATCCCCAAGGACATCGTCACGGCCGCCCCACCACGAACGCGCGAGCCTGGGCCCCGCAGAGATAGGAACCCCCATGGACACGCTGCGATGGCTCCTCCGCGCCCTGGAACGGGGCGAGTACCGCCTGAAGTCGATCGTCCTCGAGGACGACCACTGCCACAGGGTCACGACGACCACCCTCGCGACCGTAACCCCGATTCAGAACCCCCACGGGCGCGCGCCCCCGGGCGCCCCCGAGGAGGATCACGAGGGACCGCGGTAGCTGAACTCGTCCCCCTGCGAACGAAGACCACTCCCCCACGGACGCCCTGATGGGGTAGAATCTGCGGAGGGCACCCGCCCGTGCCCGACCTCCGAAGCCCGCGCCCGCGCCCGGGCTGCGAAGGAGGCGAAGAGGCTCCCAGACTTCGGGTGACGTCCTCTCCAATCCTCGTCGAGCACGGGGCCGACGCGCGGGGTCAGCCAAGCCGGCTCGGTCAGGGATTCGAGATGACGAACAAGTTCAAGAAGCGCGTGCGCGAGCACGCCGAGAAGCACGGCATGAGCTACCAGGGCACCCACCAGCAGCTGGACGCGGCCTCCCCGTCGGCACCCCCGGAGACCGACCAGGCCCCGGCGTCCCCGGACGACGTGAAGGCCCTCCGGGCCGCGATCCTGAGCTACGTCGAACGCTCCGACTGGGTATCCTTCGCCGAACTGCAGAACTCCCTCGGGCGGTACCGGGCACCCGAGGAGGACCCCCTCCCCGAGCGAGTGGGAGACTGGGCTCTCACGATCCCGGAAAGGCCGAACACCGTGATCTGGGCGGGGATGAGCCTGGCGTTCCTCGACGCGGTGAGCACCCTCCTCGAGGAACGCAGAGTCTTCCTCCACTCGGGCTCGGCCCTCTCCTACCTCTGTGACGGCGGGGCGCTCCAGTTCCCGGTGGCGAAGCGTCCCTCTCGGTCACGAGACTACAAGAAACCCCACTGGCTCGTCGTGTTCCTCCGCACGGTCCCGCACGACAACCCCGTTTCGTAATCCTCACGGGCACGCGCCCGCGGCGATCATCAGCGGAGTCGCGTGACCAAGTACCTCCTCGGGAAAGCGCTTGGCGCGCCTCCCCTTCCGCTTCCAACCGTAGAATGCCTCCTCCCAAGGCACGAACGTGGGCGACGAGCGTGTCGTGAAACTCCAGTGCTCGCGCTTTCGAACGACGCGATCTCCGTCGATCGTCAGGCGCGGGGCGCTCCTGTGGAGGTTTCCGGCCCAGACACCCCACCGTCGACGCTTCCACTCGACGTAACCCTTCTGAGCCACGCTATGACCTTCGGAAAACCACATCCGGTTGTCCTTCTTGCCGAGGCTGCCGTCCCCTAGCATGGACCCCAGGAACAGGGCGAGCAGGTCTCCCTCCAGGACCAGAGGACCGCAAGGCTCGGGGCCAAGGCCGTATCGTCTTCGGACGTTGTTGAGCCATCCGACGGAATGCCCGTAGTCGGTCGCGATTTCCTTGAGGGTCTTTCCCCGTGAAAGGTCCTTTCGCAGGGAGTCTCTGGTCGGCCATCGGGTGGTGCGAGGACGCGGCATCCGTTTGAACACAATACTAGGCCCTGGAAAGGTCTACAAGCGCTTTCTGAAAAGGGGTTCGTTTTTCGGGCCTTCCGACGCGGACAGGTCGGATATGGCGAATTCGGGTGGGGCCCCACGTGCCACAATTCTTCTATACGGTTCTGTGAGATCGCGTCCCTCTCTCGAACACGCACGAGCCCGACGAGATCGATCGAGAGCCAGAGCGAGTCGAGCATGCGGTCCGTGAACGCGGACCTCCGAGATCGCGGACCACATCGATCGTGAAGTTCGGGCGTGTGAGGTGATCGAGGATCGACTCGAGCTGTCGAACCTCAAGGAACGCGGGCGTGTGCGGAGCGGCCGTGCACAAGGTTTGTCTACTCGGGCCGGCTTGGTGGACAACTGTTGTGCACCGAGAAGCCGGGCCCCGTGGCGGGTGAGGAGCCTCGGCGTGTGCTTCGAGGTGGGGCGGGTGGGTGAGAGGAGCGAGTGCCCAGGGTCGGGCATGTAGATGAGGGTGGGCCACATGGGCCACGTCTGGAGACCCTAGGGAAATGCGCACACAGCGCAAAGTTATGAGGGTGCCAGTGGTGGCCCATGTGGCCCATCACCTCAAGATAGGGCCTGTGGGGGCGTCTGAGGTGCCAGGAGGGCCGCCCGTGGCGGCCGGGGTGTTATGGGGCCTCGCCAGGGAGGGCGTCTCAGGAGGGCCCCTGTGGGGCGTGGGGGTTTCAGAATCGAGGGCCAGAACGGGATCCGGCGCCAGAGGGCCGAACTTGGACGTAGGGCCGCCCTGGGGAGGCCCCTGTGAGGGCCTCCCTGTGGGGCCCTTTGTAGGGGGAAAGGCGCGTGGGGGCGTCTGAGGGCCTCAGGGGGCCTGTTTTAGGGCGTTCCCCCACTTGTATATGGCCCTCGAGCGGCGAATTCACGCTCTCGGGTCGGTTTTCTGAAAAAAGCGTCTGGGGGCGGGAATGGGGCGTATGGCCCGTTGGTAATGCACATCAGACCGTGGGACAGATTCTCAGAACCCTGCACCTCCTCCCGGCCGTCTCACACGCCGTGTTGGCGATGGCCGTGGTGACCGGGACCCCTGCAACCGGGGGGTGCGAGAGGGCGTCTGAGGGGCCGATGGGAGTGGAGCGAGGACGGTGGCCGGCACGCGGGCGCCGTGCGGTTTCACGGAGTCGGTGTAAAAACGTCAGGGGTCCCGTGCAGGTGGCAAGAGGATGAGCACCCCGAACGAGATCAAAGTCAACGGTCGAGCCTTCACGGTGACGAGTCGGGAGGGCAAGGACGGCCGGACGGTGTACGAGCTTCACGGGAAGCGGGGCGCCTGTTACTTCACGATGCGGAACGCCAAGCGTCCCGAGTTCATGTTCCTGTGCAACGCACGAGGCTTCGGTCTGGCGGCGGGCATGGAGAGCGTCTGGCTGACCGACGAGGGCGGCCGACTGGAGGAGATCCGATGACGTACGCCGAGGCGGCGCTGTGCGACCAGGAGATCGGACGCGTGTGGAGGTACCTCTCGGCGCCGGCCCGATTGGCCCTGCAAGAGTGGCCGGTCGTGCGCGACTCCGAGGCGATGAACGAGTTACGGCGTCGGGGCCTTGCGGTGCCCGGAGCGCTGACGGTGTTGGGCGAGCGCGTGAGGGGGTATCGGGAGTGAGGGCTCGGCTCGGTCATACGCAGCAGAGGATCATGCGCGACCTCGCGGCGGGGACATTCTCGTTTCTCGACGTGAAGCGCAACGAGGAGTTGGACTCGCTTCATCGGTTGGGGACCCGCGGTTTCGTGGTGATGGACATCGACCGTGGCGAGTACGTGATCACCGAGGCCGGTCGTCAGGCGATGCGCGAGGAGGCCCGCAGGGGTCGGGTTCCGGCGCCCTGGCTGCCGTTGTTTCGTGGAGAGAGGGCATGAGCATGACTAGGCACGCGACGATCGACCCTGAGGCGTTCACCCTCCCGGAGAGGCGCATCTGCGTGGGACCGGGCGAACGTGAGGAGGTCTACGGGGCCCTCAGCTGGGGGATGCCTGAGCGCGACCCCCACCGCGACCCGGACGATCCGTACGGCGACCTCGACGCGGCCACCGATCCGCTGATGCAGCTCTGGTCCACGCATCCGGGCGACACCGCCGGGACGGCGCGGGCGGAGTACGGCTACACGATGACCGAGCTCCAGCGCACGCGGAAGGCCCTGGTGGACAGCCAGAGCGACGACGACAGCGAGCACCGTGCCGCCGACCTCGAGGTCGGGTTGGCCATCGTCGACCTCGCGATCGAGAAACTCAAGGAGGCGCCGTGAAGAGGCGCAAGGTCTCCCGACGGTCACGCGCCCGCAAGGTCGCCCGTGCGGTGATGGAGTGGTACCGCAAGAACCGGGGGGCGGTCAGGCGCGAGGACCTGGCACACGATCTGGGCTTGACCGCCGAGGAGGTCGAGAAGGTGTATGGCTACCTGGTCGACGCCGAGAGGCATCCCGAGTACGAGTGGATGAGCGAGGAGAGCGGCGGCTACTGGCGGGTGCCGATCAACGAGAAGGACCTCGCTGCGAAGTTGCGGGCGACTAGCACCCCGCGTTGGCAGTGTGGCAACTGCGGGGTGTTCAACGAGGGGCGCGACCTTTCGGCCGCCTGTCGTTCGTGCGGAGAAGATGGAACGGGCAAGAGAGAGGCGAACCATGACGAGCAAGGCTGAAGTGATGGAGAACCTGGTGATGCAGGGACTGCTAACGAGAGCGGGCGTGCCTCTCTCCCACCCGGAGGAGGAGCTGCGGGAGGCCGTGAGGCCACAAGGCCGCATGGTCGACAACGGGATCGGCTCCTACGAGTACTGGGGTTCTCGCGGACGCCACGTGCAGATGGATTTCGAGTGCGAGGACTCCGGGTTGGAGAAGGTCGAGTGGTGCCAGGAGGAGGCTCCGGTCCTGGGCGAGTTCGGCACGGTCGAGTTCAAGACCACGGCACACGCCGGCGAGGACGACGGGGGGTACGGGGGGTACGAGGTGACGGTCCGGGCGCATTTGAAGGCGTTCTCGACCAAGGTGGAGACGGTGAAGGCGGAGGGCCGCAGGCTTCGGTACTGGCGCTGCGAGGCGACCTACGACTGGAGGGTGCTGTGACGAAGGCGGCGAAGCGGTTCTTCGCGCTCACGCCGTGGGAGAGGGTGGTCTTCTCGGTCTACGGCACGAGCCAGCACATCAACGACCGGGTTGTGATCCGGAAGCTCGTGCGGCTCGGCTTCATCCCGATGCCCATGTGGGGGGTGTGACGTGCCGGTGCTCGCATGGGTTGGCGGAGCGCTTCTCGTCCTCGCGGCCTACGTTCTGGGGCGTTGGCATGGGGCCCGTGCAGTACGCATCGCGTGCAACGAGCAGCTCTGGCACGCGCTTGCCGAGGGGAGGCGAAGGGCGTGAACCTGTGGGAGTTCTACCGGCGGCTCGTCGCGACGGCCCGAGAGGTCGACCCCGAGTTTCCCGAGTTCGACCACGCGTGCTTCGTCGAGGGGCTCGTGGAGATCGCCGACATGCTCTGGGAGGGCAGGCGACCGTACGTCAGGGGATTCCGCGACGAGGAGTGGCGCGCCACGCTGACCCTGAGAGATCGGCTGTGGCACTGGCTTCTCAGGACCGTCTGGTGGGGAAGTTACGGCGGCGGTGTCCTGTGGCCCACCGGGGTGGCGTGTGCCCAGTACGACCCGGCGACTCCCGAGGTTGCTGCCCCCGTTCCGGCGGCGCAGGTCCTCCTGGGAGGCCCGGCCGTGACCATCGAGTTCACCGAGGACGAGTCAGCTCGAGTGCGGCGGTGTTACTGGCTAGAACGCCGGGAGATCGAGGCCGCGGCCAAGGCCAAGCAGCAGGAGACGCGAACATGAAGATTCACGAGTTCATCCGCATCTGTCGCATCCGAGCGATGCAGGACCAGTACACGGACCCGGACGCCTACAAGAAGGCGTTGCTGGCGGTCGAGGCGTTCGTCGAGGGCGACGAGAACCGAGCCCACGACATCATGCAGGGCTCGGGGAAGGACGTGGACACGTCCGTCTGGGTGAGGACGTCGTGATCGACGTTCAACAGAGGGTCTCCGAGTACGAACGGGAGATTCGGCGCATGCCCCTCAAGGAGATTCGCAGGCGGTACGCCGAGAGCCTCTTCCTGCTCGACCTTTTCAGGGTCAACCTTTCGTGCTCCGCGAACGAGATCGAGGACCTCCAGAAACGAGTGGTCGATCTGGAGGGTCAGTTGGCCCGTTCTCGGAAGGACCCCAAACCTCAAGACTCTGCGACCGTGACCGAGGAGGGTTGATATGTCTGGAAACGCATACACCGTAACAGTCGAACGGATTGGTCCTGATGAGGCCCGGAAGCTCTTGGAGAAGTTGGTTCCCAAGTACCGGAGGCCCAACCCCAGGCATGTTCGCGAGTTCGCCGACATGATGAAGAAGGGTCTTTGGGTCTCCGAACGAGACGGCCCCATTCACCACGACGTGGACAAGGGACTGGTGGACGGGCGGCGCCGGCTTCTGGCGGTCGTCGAGGCAAACGTGGCGGTTGATTTTCAGGTGGTGCGCGGGTCCTTCGACGACTTCGTCCCCCAGCCCCCGGCCGCCTCTGGTGGTCCCGAGGTGTGTCTCGAGTGCAAGGGGGACCCCCGAGGGGTCCTGCTGCTGAACGAGTACGTTCCGTGCAGGACCTGTGCGACCGCGAATGCCTCGGAGTTCCCCGAGACCCTTGAGTGCGAGGGGAAATTAGTCAGGGTTCCCGGAAAGGGGGTCGGGAAGGCCATCGTGTACCGACTCGTGCAGAACATCGCCCTCACGACGCCGGGCGTCCGCGAGGTCACGCGTGACTTTGTCGAGAAACGCGTGCTGGAGAACGGGAAGCACGTCTTCGTGCACCTGCGACGGCAGTGGTGGCTTGAGAAGGTCACGACGCCGTCCGGGAAAAGGGAGAACAGGACTCGGAACAAACGCCTTCTGTTCTGTCGCGTGTACGACACCGAGGACCTGGCGATGCAGTCCATCGGGCCAGAGGCGGTGAGGAACTGATGCCGGGCCTGACGAGAGACGGCATGGTGGTCCTGATCGTGATGGCGCTTTACGTGCCGTTCTGCCTGCTCTGGATGGCGTTCGCGGACTGGCTGCGGCCGCAGCTGACGCCGTCGGCCATCGACGCCATCTTCTACGGCGGTCTTGTCGGTTGGCTTCTGGGCGTCGTGTTCGCACACCTGAGAGCGAGACGAAGAAGACGATGAAGGCAGTTCAGACTTGGGAAGAAGGAAGCTGCAACGAGGTCGGAGGGCTCATAGCGGTACCCGAGGTTCCGGACGCCCCCCGGCTGGCCCGGGAGCTCCTCGCGGCCATGAGGGAGAGCAGCCTGTACCGCGGGACCAAGTTCGAGGACGGGGACGACGTACGCCTCGCGGACGAGCACGACGTGGCGGGAGCCCGAGCCAACAGCCGACGCGCGACCTACTACGGCGCACGCGACGGACGGTGGTACGCCCGGATGCACGGGATCGAGAAGCTCCTGTTCACCGTGAGAAGGAGGGGGAGGCTCGTCGGCCACATCACCCTCGAGACCCGCGTGGAGGGTGACGTGGGCACGAAGCGCGGCTACAAACAGGTTCAGAGCCAGAGCTCGAGCATGCCGCTGCCGGCCGCGGTCGCGGTCACGGTCCAGGTGGGCAAGAGGAAGGTCAGCAAGGTCATCAAGATCACCGCCGACGGGGGAGTCGTCGTGGAGGACGAGGACTGAGGCGATGCGCGGGGAGAGGCGTTACCTGCCCGTCAGCGTGCCCGGGAACGGCGACGAACCCACGCGATGGTTCGTCCACGACCGGCTGAAGAAGGAGTCGACGCCAGCTGCCGGCCGAGACGAGGCCGTCGTTCGGGCCCACGAGCTGAACGAGGCGACGCGCTGGCTCTGGCCTCTGCGGGACGCCCCGTGCCTGTGGCCCGACGAGCCGGGACGGTTCGGGGTCCGCAGGCGGTTCGACACGCACACGGGCGTCGACCTGTACGCCGAGCCCGGCACCGAGGTCGTGGCGGTGGAGGCTGGCCGCGTGGTGCTGGTCGAGAACTTCACGGGGCCGAAGGCCGACTCTCCCTGGTGGCACGACACTCAGGCCGTGCTGGTGGAGGGCGAGTCCGGGGTGGTCTGCTACGGCGAGATGACCCCGGTCGTCGAGTTTGAGGCGGACGTCGCTCGAGGCGAGTTCCTGGGCCACGTCAAGAGGGTCCTGCGTAACGACAAGGGGCGCCCGACGAGCATGCTGCACGTGGAGCTGTACGTGACCGGCACGAGGGAGACGGCCCACTGGGGACTGGACGCCCCGCAACCCGAGGAGCTACTCGATCCAACACCCCAGCTGCTTGATGCGCTGGCTCAAGCGCGCGACCGGTCGGTCGTCGTGGAAAGCCTGGAGGATGGGGACGACTAGGCATAGGTGGTCCGAGCTCACGGGCTACGACCGCGAGGAGGGTCGCGGGGTTCACCGGGGCTGGTACCTCAAGGACGGCGAGACGCTCTGGATCGTGAAACCCGGCGTCGGCGGCTACGGGCTCGGCTTCGTCTTCATGGTGAGGCACGAGGGCCAGGTGACGGTGCCAGTGGCGAAGTACTCGAGCCTCGAGGAGGCCCAGGAGTCGCCGTGGCTCGAGGGGGACCGGCGCGTTCTGACGAGCTTCGGTACTGTGAAGAAGGTCCGAGGAGGAGCCACGATGGAGCGCCTGCTAGAGACGACCTGGACCGGTCTGTTCGAGGGAGAGCCCGATGCCCCTGCTGCCTGAACACATGAGGTGGCTGTTGCGACATCCCCTCCTGCAGGAGAACGTCATGTTCCCGTTCGGTGATGGACGAGTGGCGCGGTACGACGCCGCCACCGGCGACATCGTCGTCCTGCGCGACGGCCGCGAGTTGGGAAGGATCCCGACCCGGGCCGAGGAGGGGGCGGACGACGAGGCGTGATGCCCTTGGGGCAGGGAAATGTCCGAAGGGGTACAAGGAGAGACAGGCGACGACCATGACACGAAGACGACCCCGCGACCTGGATGACGAGCCGACGAAGGACGAGATCCGCCAGATGAACGGCGTCTGGGCGATGGAGGACGCCCGCGAGGCGCGAGCAGAACGACTCCATCGCTCCGAGAGCGCAAACACCTCAAAGGGGCTCGCCGAGACCAAGATGCAACGCGTCAAGGCAGAGATGGAGAGGGCCAGCGCGAACGCCGTGAAGCGCCAGCGGGAGCAGGCAGAGAAACACGAGAAGGTGCTGGGCCGGGAGGAGACGCTCGAGGAGAAGAAGGCCAAGGCCCTATTCATCAAGGCCGGGACGAGACAGTGATGAGCGGCCTCGTCAATAGGGCCCGCATCCATGACGTCGCCATCGGGGACTACGTCCTCGTCGATCACCGCTGGCACCGCGTGACGTTCAGACCCTACACGCAGCGACTGGGAGACCTGCGTCCGAAGACCCCAGAGTGGTACCGGGACGAGGCGGCGTACGTCGTCGCCCTCGATCACGACGAGCCGGTGGTGATCCATCCTCGAACCCGCGAACTCCCCCGGATCCCCGCGCCGGTGCTCGAGGCGTTGGCCGCCGGCGCTCGAGACCCGTATCGGACGTAGCTCCTCGAGATGGACGCGCAGGCCCGGTTCCTCGAGGAGCTCCGGAGGCTGCTGGCGCTGGTCGAGATCGACGGGCAGCTGACCGGCGAGCCGGCCCAGGGGGCTCGGGCTCGGGCCCTGAGCTTGGGCTGCCGCAGGCCGGAGGAGAAGGGACCGTTCGACGAGTTCTTCCTCGAGGGGCCCGTGACGCCCCTGGACGACCTGCGATGTCGGCTGCCGCCCGAGGGAGTCGAGGTGGGGGCACCCGAGACCTCGGCGCTGTGGCGCATGCAGGTGGAGCACGTCTGGTCGATGCCCAAGCCCGAGGGGCCGGGGAGGTCCATCAAGACGAACGTCCTGGCGAAGGAGACCGGGGACGTGCTGGGGTGGCTCGAGCTCGCCTCGGCGCCCCTGTCGATGGGAGATCGAGACGACTGGTGCCCCGTGAGCAGTCCGAACGCCCGCGTGGACCTGCGGACCGTGGGAGCCCGTCCGGAGTTCGCGGCCTGGAGGGGCGGATCCCTGGTCGGCCTCCTCGGGCTGACGGACGCGGTGCTCGGAGAGTGGGAGCGTCGCTACGGCGACCGTCCCGAACTCGTGCAGACCACCGGGGCCTTCGGCGTCTCTGCCCTCTACGAGCGCAAGAGGGTGCCGTCGGGCCGCAGATGGCGGAGGGTTCAGATGACGTCGGGAACGTACCCGGTGCTGTCGGACACCTTGATGCAGGCCGTCCGGGGCCTGCTAGGGGGCGTCGGGACGCGACATCCGGTTCAGGACAGCCGGCTCAAGCACGGACGCGAGAACTGGCGCAGAACCTTCTTCCACGAGGCCCTCAGGCGCACGGGTCACGCGCCAGCACAGGTGCGACGCATCTCGAGCTCGCTGGGAGTTCGCAGGGCGCTGTACGGCTGCAGGCTCGAGGAACCGGTCGGGCTGGAGCCGCAGGAGGAGATCGACCAGGTGTACGAGTTCTGGCTCGAGCGGTATGCGAAGATGCCGTAGTAGATGGAGAGGTGGTACCGTGACGGGGGCGAGACGGCCCAGAGACAGAGACTGGTACGCATGATGTGTGACTCGCGACATCACTGGACAGCCCCGGACAGCGTGGAGATCCTGTGCACACGCTCGGGCAAGCCGATCACCGTGACGAACCAGTACGGGACGTTCTGCGAGGACCTGTGCGACCTGGAAGAATGCAAGGAAGCCGCGCTCCGGGGCGAGAGGCTCCTCAAACTGATGAACAGCCTTCGACGCTGACGGCAGCTCGGGAGCAGGGACTCGAACCCCGGTTTCCTGATCCAAAGTCAGGCGTCCGACCGCTAGACGACTCCCGAGTGGCTGGGGCGGAAGGGTTCGAACCTTCGACTTCCGGGTTCAGAGCCCGGCGGTCTGCCAACTGACCTACGCCCCAGGAACGTGAAAACCCCGGCGCGGGCACGTCGGGGCACTTGATGGGCCTCGGGCTCGCGCACGGATGTGGCGCCGGCCCGAGGATCTCGAGCCGGCTACGTCTGGGCCTGTTGCAGCCTGGTAGCCATGAACCTGTTGTACTGCCCGGCTCGGTCCCTGTCAAGCGGAGACGGGTATAAGGAGGGAGATGTTCGAGCTCCAAGGAGTCGACGCGCGCGAGCTCACGGAGGAACAGAGGTGCCTCGTGATGAACGGGAAGTGCCCCTTCTGCGAGCACCGCATCGCCAGCTGGAAGCCGGCGCTCGGGGGACTGGCCCCCGAGTGGTGGGCGACCTGCAGGGAGCGGGGGATCGACCCGGCCACGGGGCACGCCGCTCGCTGTCCCAGGAAACAGATCGCGCTGAGATGAAGCGACAAGGAGACACGGCATGAGCAAGTGGTTTCCCATGGACGAACCCGACGAGCACGGCCATCACAAGGCCTGGGGGCTCTGGGTCTACCGGGACGAGGACCAGATGCGAGAGCACGTGGCCGGCACCCTGATCTGGGTCGGCACCCCCACCAGCGTGGCTAGTCACGGCCACGGTGCCGGGGCGCTCTTCGTTCCTCACAAGCTGATGGGATACGAGGCACGCCGCTCGGAGTGACGATGGCGGCCCTCCTTCGAGGCCGGTTCGTCTTCCTGGCGACGCCGAGGACGGGCTCACACTCGGTCGTCAGGGCGCTCGTAGACCGCTGCGGCGCCGAGGACGTTCGGCCCCCCCACCTGCTGCTCGAGGACCTGCCGGTCGCCGGAGGCGAGCTCGCGTTCACGACGGTGAGGAACCCCTACGAGATCGTGGTCATCGACTGGCTGAGGACAAAGGGGCCCTGGAGCCGCAAGGGACCGGTCGAACCCAGGATGTCGCTGCTCGAGTACGTCCGGTGCTGGGACGAGCTGCACGTGCAACCCGGGGAGAGGGAGCTCTTCGCCCACCTCGAGGTGGCCGACGAGGTGATGCGCTACGAGTCCCTCGAGGCCGACTTCCGAAGGGTGATGGCGAAACTCGGCTGGGAGGGCGTGCCGCTCCCGCACCTGAACCCGACGACGGGGCGGCGTCCCTGGCACGAGTACGTGGACCGCCGGTCGCTCGAGGCCATCCACCAGCGGTTCGGTCACGAGTTCGAGCGGGCTGGCTACCCGCTCTGGTCGGGATCCGTCTCGTAGCTGGCCTGGACCACGTCGCCCTCCTTCGACGGAGCGCCGAACACCGCGACGGTGACCCAGCGGGGGCTGCCCACCACGACGATCTCGCACTCCTGGCCCATCCACTGGGCGATGCCGTTCCGGTAGACCTCCACGGGGGCCTTCAGGTCGGGCTGGATGCCGAAGGGGAACAGCCAGGTGTAGTCGCCCCAGCGCGTGAGCGGCTGCTTGGTGTGGCGCCGCTGACCCGGGAAACGAACCTGAAGGGTCCTCACGGTCCCTTCTTGGAGGGCACCGTCGATCTCGGCGAGTTCGGCTCTAGCTTCTGGACCCATTCGTTGTTGAACTCCCTCAAGGTGCGGGGATTATAGAGGGCCTGGATGAAGTCCCCTATTCCTCGCTTGAGATCGTCGCGGAGCCGGGCATCAAGGTCGTCGTTGATCACCAACTCGAGGGGTTGGGCCTGCTTGGGTTTGGCGAGCTCCTCCTCGAGACCGACGGTCAGGGCCTCCCAGGGGCCCGTCCAGGAGGCGAAGCGGTTCTCGTCGCGGGCCCCCTTCGTCCGGCCAGCCTGCGTCCACGTGAAGAAGCCGTTCTCGATCCTCACCAGCGGCTCCTTCATCGGCACGACAAGGCTTCCCAGCTTGGGGTCGTACCAGCTGTTGCTGATGTCGAGGGCCAGCTGCTTTCGCTCGAGAGCCCGTCCCTCGAGGACGCCCTGGCGCCAGAGCTGCCTGAGGCGGTCGCGGAGATCGCCGGAGAAGCTGACGGCGCGCTCGTCGAAGACGGCCTCGAGGTCTCGGTCGAACTGGTCGGTCATGGTCGTCTCTTGATCGCAGTGTACACCGCCGTGACCGTGCTCGTGGAGACGGCCGTCGAGGGTCCGACCGAGCTGATGACGTCGCGACCGTCGACGTTCGTCTGCATGTTCCAGGTGCAGTGCTCGTTCCACTCGGGCTCGCCGTCGACGAGGAGGTGGACGTGCGGCTGGTGGGCGTAGGACGAGTACCCGGGCTTGGGGTCCGGGAAGGCCCAGTAGATGCCGTCGGAGGTCTCGAGGGATGTGTGGACGGTCTCGAGGACGAAGAACGTGCCGTAGCTGTAGCCCCCGATCTCCCCGGTCGCCTGATCGAGGAGGACCGGCAGGTACCCGTCGTACCCTCCGGGAAGCGAGCCGTGAGGTGCGAGACCCAGCTGCTCGAGGCGCTCGCGCAGGTTCTGCTGTATCTCGACGGGCTCGCCGGTGGCGTACTTGGGAATGCCGCCACCGTTGACCTGGTCGAGGTCGAGGTGTTGGCCGTGAGAAGACCAGGAGACCAGGAGCCCGGAACCCGCGGTCAGCGTGTCGTGAACGGCTGCCGCTCGGAGACCGGGGTGGTCCTTGAAGAGCCGGACGAGGCGGTCGACCAGCAACTGCTCGTGCTCCTCCTGCAACCAGGGCAGCGGCTCCCCGACCTTGGCTCGAGACCACAGCTCGAACAGCATGCCGCACAGCTCCTCGGAGAACTCCGCCCAGCGCTCGCCGAAGGACGCCTCCATGTCTCGGACGAACTGGTCTCGGGCTGCCTCGAGCAGCCTGTGGCCGTCGAACTCGGACTCCGCCATCCCTCGTTGTACTCCCGGTTTCGTGAAACTCCGGGGGGAGTAGAAGAAGAGATGTTTGCCTCAGAAGAACTCATTCCCCTCGACCAGGAGCACGAGCGAGACCACTGGACGTGGTCCTCGGATGGCAAGGACTGGAGTCCTCCGACCCTGTCGCGTCATCTGACCATCAAGGGGGCGCGAGAGGAGACGAAGGGGGCGTTCCTGTTGGGACGTACCTTCGACCCGGCGGTGATGCGGCAGGAGCTCGTCGCCTCGGCCCTCAACGACGAGACGATGCAGCTCTTCGAGGAGCGGATGGAGGATTTCCTGATCCATCAGGGGGCGCCCAGGGCCTGCGTGTCGGGCACCCCCTTCAGGGAACCCGTCGGCGCGAAGGAGTGGGAGGAGCTGCTCGGTGACCTCTTCTCGACGATGAACCGCTGGGCCGAGCGGCACCAGATCGCCCCCAACTGGATCTTCGTCATCGACGTGGAGAAGATCCCCACCGACGACCCCGTCGCGAAAGGGGAGTAGTGTGGGGACATGATCAGGTCATCGGCCGTGGTTCTCTTCAGTGGAGGTCAGGACTCCACGACCTGCCTCTTCTGGGCGAGGAACGGGTTCGACGACGTCTTCGCGCTGTCGTTCGACTACGGCCAGCGCCACGCGGACGAGCTCCTGGCAGCTGGCGACATCGCGAGGCAGGCCGGCGTTCCCCACGATATTCTCGAGCTGAGCGTGCTGGCACAGCTCGGGGACTCGGCTCTGCTGGCGACGAGCTCGAGGAAGCTGCAGAGTTCGGGCGGGCTGGACGACGACGAAGTGGCTGGCGGGCTTCCGACCTCCTTCGTTCCGGGCCGCAACCTCTTGTTCCTCGGGGCGGCGGCCGCGTACGCCGTGAAGAAGGGCTCTAGCGACCTCGTGGTGGGGTTCTCGGAAGCCGACTTCAGCGGGTACCCGGACTGTCGCCAGGTGTTCATCGAGAAGATGGTGATGGCGCTGGAGGCCGCGATGCCGAGCTCGACGCTCCCCTGGACCATCCACGCTCCCCTCCTGAAGAAGACCAAGAAGGAGACAGTTCTCTTCGCCCTACTCCTCGGAGACGACTGCTGGAAGGCGCTGGAAAGAAGCGTGACCTGCTACCGGGGCGAGAGGCCAGGCTGCGGCGAGTGCCCGGCCTGCAAGCTTCGGGCTCGCGGGTTCGAGGAGGCCGGGCTGAAGGATCCGGCTCAGGCGTACGCGCCGGTCGAGTTTGGGGTGCCCGACCCCGCCAGGCCGCTGTCTCCCGAGGACCTCAAGAAGGCTCGGCGCATCACCAAGGAGGAGGTCGAGGAGGCCCTGCGCAACGGAGCCGACGACCCCCGAGGGAAGGACGAGCCCTGAGCTTCGACTTCACGTTCTACCTGGGTACGGACCGGACCAACTGGGTCTGGAACGGGGGGAGCTCGGAGCACCTCTTCGTCGCCTACCACGTGCTGGCGCCCCGCAAAAGACCCTTCCCCGCCGGCCGAGCGCCCTTCGCCCTGGACTCGGGCGCGTACTCCCACCTGGCTCGGAACGGCCGCTGGAAGGTCTCGGCGGAGGAGTACGCCAGGCGGGTGAGGCAGATCGCGGAGGGTACCGGGACGATGGAGTGGGCGGCCACGCAGGACTGGCTGTGCAGCCCGGACGTCCTCGAGGCGACCGGCAAGAGCGTGCTCGAGCACCAGGAGCTCACCGTCCGCAGCTGGCTCGAGCTCGTTCAGCTCGAGCCCGGGGTGGCCTGGCTTCCAACCCTCCAGGGCTGGGGGCTCGATGACTACTTCCGCCACATCGAGATGTACGACGAGGCCGGCATCGACCTGCTCGAGCAGCCCCTAGTGGGAGTCGGTTCCATCGCCCGGCGCCAGTCCGACGACGAGGTGATCGAGATGCTGGGGGAGCTCAGCGCGCTCGGCCTTCGACTTCACGGCTTCGGCGTCAAGATCAGCGGCCTGCGACGGGCGCTGCCGTACCTGGCCAGCTCGGACTCGATGGCATGGAGCTGGGAGGGTCGCGTGCGGGAGGAGGATCCTCGAGCCCGGCACAGCCAGACCTACGCCGAGCAGTACCGACGGAAGGTCCTTGAGATGGTGGCCGAGACCGAGACGTACGTCGCCTACGAGGGGATCTTCGAGCACTTCCCGGTCCAGGAGGAGGAAGAGGTCATGACCAGCACAGCAGAAGCTCCGGCCGTCCGGTCCGACGGGGACTACGAGGTGACGGCCACCATCGAGTGGGACATGGCGCATCGCATCCCGCTTCACGACGGCAAGTGCCGCCACCTCCACGGTCACCGGTACCGGGCCGAGGTGACCTGCAGGGCGAAGAAGCTGACCGAGGAAGGCTTCGTGGTCGACTTCGGGCTGCTGAAGAGGATCGTCGGGGGTTGGGTCAACGACAACTGGGACCACAACGTCTGCTACTGGGAGCAGGACGAGCTGATGGCGAAGATGTCGGAGATGCAGGTGGCCGACGGGGGGCGCCGATGGTTCGCGCTCGAGGAACCCCCGACGGCAGAGTGCCTGGCTAGGCACCTGTACTGGCTGGCCAACTCCAGCCCGCAGCTCGAGGAGTTCGAGATGGTGGAGGTCGTCGTCTGGGAGACCCCGACCTCAAGGGCCACGTTCTCGAGCGTGAGGCACCGGCCCAAGAAGAGACGACTGTCGATCTCGGGGACCACGCCCAGCCCCTACGACCTCGAGGCCGTTCATCGACAGATGCAGAAGGGGGCAGGTGGTCGATGAGTTACCGCATCAAAGAGGTCTTCAGGTCCCTCCAGGGCGAAGGGTACTGGACTGGCACGCCGGCGGTCTTCGTCAGGCTGGCGGGCTGCAACCTCTGGTCGGGACGGGAAGGGCATCGGGCTAGGGACGTCGCGAAGTCTCGAGCTCGGTGTCCGGCCTGGTGCGACACGGACTTCCTCGAGGGCGAACGCCTCGAGGCCGAGCAGGTCGCAGCTCGGGTAGTCGAACTCGCCGACGGCATCCAGCACGTGGTCTTCACCGGCGGGGAGCCTCTCCTCCAACTCGACGCCGAGCTGCTCGAGGCCGTGGACGACGGCCTCCCGGACGCCACGCTGGCGCTCGAGACGAACGGAACGCTCGAGCTCCCGTTCGTCGGGGGGTTCGACTGGGTCTCGCTCAGCCCCAAGCGCCCGTTCTCGGAGCTGAGGCTCAGGAAGGCCGACGAGCTCAAGGTCGTCTTCCCGGCCTACGACCCGCTCGAGTACGAGGAGGTCGAGTGCCGACATCGATTCGTCCAACCCGAGGCACCGAGTTCGGGACCGCCCTTCGGCGAGGTGCTGGACTGGGCGGTGGCGTTCTGCCTCAAGCATCCCGACTGGCGGCTGTCCCTGCAGATCCACAAGTGGCTGGAGGTTCCCTGATGAGAGACGAGGAGCTGCTGCGCGAGCACGTCGAAGAGGCCGTCCGGACCCTGCTGCACTGGGTGGGCGAGGACCCGACCAGGCCTGGACTGGAGAGGACGCCAGCTCGGGTGGCCCGAGCCCTGCGCGAGATGACCGAGGGCTACAGACAGGACCCCGAGGAGATCCTGGGCACGGTCTTCGAGGAGAAGTACGACGAGATGGTCGTCGTGCGCGACATCCCCTACAGCTCCCTGTGCCAGCATCACCTGATGCCGTTCTCGGGCACCTGCGACGTCGCCTACATCCCCCGCGGGAAACTCGTCGGGCTCTCCAAGCTGCCCCGGCTCGTCCACTGCTTTGCCCGGCGACTTCAGGTTCAGGAGCGCATGACACACCAGATCGCCGGCGCGCTCGAGAAGGTGCTCGAGCCGCTGGGAGTCGGGGTGGTGGTGCGGGGTCGCCACTCCTGTTGCGAGCACCGAGGCATCCGCTCGAGGAACGAGATGATCACCAGCGACCTCCGGGGGGTGCTGAGGACGAAGCCCGAGGCCAGAGCGGAGTTCCTCGACCTCTCGAGAGGACCTCGGTAGGGGTGGTGCCCGGCCACCCCTTCCCTAGAGCAGGGTCGACATTCCGTGGGCTGACCGGACGTGGCGGCTCCTCGCGCTGCCACCCGACAGCGGAAGTGGGTGAGGGGCTAGGAGGGTTTCACTTCTTGCCGGCCATCTTCTTCATGAGCTCGTCGGTGTAGGCCGCCTCGGTCGCCTTCTCCACCATCTCCTCGGCCAGGCCCGAGAACACGCTGTGCTTCTTGACGAGCCCGCGGCACACCCAGCCGAGCTCGTCGTCTAGCTCGAGAGAACCTAGCGAGTTGCCCACCTCGAGGACCACGGCGTCGGGCTGCCCTCGTACCAGCGCCCGGGCGAACTCGTCCGGACGCCAGGGATTCCTGAAGCAGACGACGAGCCCCGGCGCCACGTCCTCGAGACGTCGGAGCGGCTCGAGGACGGGTTGGCCCTCCTCGTCGAACAGGTAAACCTGCTGCGGGGGGTCGAGGACGACCGAGTCGTGGTCCGCCATCGACTAGACGGCCTGATAGCGAGTCGACCGACCACCCTCGCCGAGGATCTTGACCTTGCCCTCGGTCGCCAGCCTCTTGCAGAACGTCCTGACCTGGACGCCGGTGTAGCCGGTGGCGTTCTCGATGGCCTGGCGGCCCGTGGGTTGCCCCGTCGCCTGCAGGGCGCTCAGGACCTCCCGCATCCCGGTCTCGTAGTCGAGGCGCGGCTTCGGTCTGCCCTTGTCTGCCTTTGGACCCTTCTTGGCGGTCTTCTTGGCGGCCTTCTTCTTGGCGGCCTTCTTCTTGGCGGCCTTCTTCTTGGCGGCCTTCTTCTTGGGCGGCTTGGCGGCCTTCTTCGAGGAGCTCTTGGCGATCTTCTTGCCACCCTTGGCGGAGTTCTTGGCCTTCTGGGAACCCTTCTTGCCGCCCTTCTTGCCGCCCTTCTTGTTGACCTCGTCGACGAGCTCGCGCAGCGTGATCTCCTTCACCAGCGCGCCGTGGTCGGGGTGCGCAGTGAGCTTGGTGACCTGCTCGAGTGTGAGGTGCAGGCGGTCGGCCAGGTTCTCGAGGATGAGCCCGCGCTTGTGCTGGCGGAAGCTGTCGTTGATCGCCGCGTCCAGGTTGTCGTCGGTCATTCTCTCTCCGGTGCTCGGCTGTCGCCGTGTGCTGTGGTCGGTGTGCGTCCCTCCGGGACGGCCCCCGAGAGGCGTCGCTTGTACGCGCTCCGCGAGAGCCGTCGGACAGTTGGGGAAGCGTTCGATTTTCACGAAATCCGTGAGAACACCCTACGCAGGAAGTCCCTCGCCTGAACCTGGATGCCGGGGTGCTTCGACTCGCGCGGACCGGCCACGTTCAGCACCCCGGGCTGGATCGTGGAAATCCAGCGGGCCACGCGCTCCACATGTTCGTCACGCATGTGGACGAGCAGCCAGGGTTTGCCTCGGTCGCGAGCGATCTTCACCGTCAGCTTCGTGCCGCCGGAAACGCGGGGTTGGGAAACGAGGACGAGCGTCGCGTCCGCGTCGCACACGTTCTTCACCGTGCGCGGCGGGTACTTCTCCGAGGAGTGTTCCTTGAGCTCGTAGGTCTCGGGGATGTGGCCGTCCTCCGCGCGGCGCCCACGCGGACAGGTGCCTCCATGGGGAAGGCCCTGCGCAATCGCCGCATCAAGGGCCCCGCGGTCCACGCCCGTCTGGCCTCCTGAGATCACCTTCATCGCGGTTTCTACGCCCAGAGCGGTGTAGAGGTTTCGGGTGCTCCGTGCAGAGGCAGAGCTGATTTTCCCGAAAAAAGTGGCCGATGATGGGAATGACCAACGGGCCAGTAAGGTTTCACTAGCAACATGGCGAAGCGCACCAACCAAGCAGTGACGATCTACCGGGTCCGCGGGACGGCCACCACGAGGACGGGCGAGAGACGCCGCCTGAGTGGGGCGACGTGGACGGCTACGGGAGAAGGTTACGTCGCTCGGCAGCGCGTGTGCGCGGAGGCCGAGCGGAGGGGTCTGACGATCGAGGAACTCGAGATGCTCTCCGTTTCGGAGTGGCCGTCCAACCTCCCGAGCGGTCGCACCCTGTGCCTGCGCACGAGGAGAGCGAGATGAGCTGCTACGAGTGGGAGAGAGGAACCATCACCATCCCGGCGAAGGACTGGGCCCGGTTCCGCAAGGCCCTGCTGGAAGCCTGGAACGCGAAGCAGCTCGGGCTGCTCGAGCGCGCCAGGAAGCTGCACGCGCGGTTGCGGAATACAGTCAAGGGCAAGCGAGGCGCGACCAGGTCGAAGGCGCTGAGGCGGGCGTTCGAGGACCACGTGGGCCACCGCGACGACGACCTCTCCGACTTGATGTTCAACCTCCTGATCTCCTACTCCCGCGAGGACGGCCACGGCACCTGGTCGTTGAAGGGCCTCCCGAAGAAGAAGGACCTCAAGACCTTCCCCGTGTCGAAGGGCGCCACGATCATGCTCGAGGACGCGACCGTGATCTTCGACAACGACAGGCGCACGGTCACGTGGGACGTGCCCGAGAACAACCACGCCAGGGAGCACGCTCGCAACCACTGGTTCGCGAAGGAGCTGTTCCAGAGGCTCCGTCGCATCAAGTGGACCCGCGGAAGCGGCGGCAGGATCCTCGGCAACGACGAGTACAGCCAGGACGCGGGTCGAGAGCACGAGGGCGGCGGCGGCAGCTACGTCACGGCCGAGTACGGTCCGAAAGTTGGGAAGGGGAACCACCTCAAATGACACCCGAGTAGGAGAGAACCATGTGCTGTGCCTGTTGTAGCAAGATCGTGTTCGGCATCGTCCTCATCGCCATCTGCTGGATCGCGAAGAAGACGTTCGTCGGCTAGAGGAGTTTCCGATGCCCCAGACGAAGAAGATCCGAGTGAACGTGTGCATCCCGGTCGACCTCGAGCTCGAGGTGACCTGGGACGGCGAGGAGGCGACGATCCACGACGTCTCGCTGTCGCCGTACGGCCAGATGCTCTCGCCAGAGACCGTCTACGAGAACGCCGACGGCGTGACCTTCGAGGCCATCGACCAAGCCACGAAGAAGGCGTTCGGGATCGAGGAATAGAGATGCCGAGACCGAAGAAGCGAGAGCCCGGACAGCCGAAGCTGACGAAGCGGCAGCGGGCGCTGCTCGAGGCCATCGTCGCGTACGACGATCTCCGCCGCACCGACATCGTGGAGGAGACCAACGACCTCGACCGGATGGGCCTGATCGAGTTCGAGTACGAGGGCCCCGGCATCCCGACGGCGGCCGGGAGGGCCCTGGTCCAGATCGAGAACGTCGAACCCGAGACCAGGGACTACAAGGCCGACGCGGCCGAGCTTGCCGGCGCCGTCATCGGCTTCGTCGACATGCTCGACCACGTCACCAACGACCAGGCGTACCTCCTTCAGTTCGCCAAGGACGTGCTGGCGGGCAAGTCGGAAGGCGTCTGATGGCCCTCGTCCTGTCTCCCGACGCCTTCCTTCTCAACGAGGAGGGTGAGTACGAGTGGACTCCGGAGCGGTCGACGGCGGCCTGGGATCGGGCCCTCCGAGAGCTGCGGGAACTCCTGGCCGGACATCGTCACCGACTCGTGCTGGTGGTCGGCATTCCGGGCTCAGGAAAGACCACCTGGATCGAACGCGGCGCCGAGAGCTCGGAGTGGGAGGGGTGTGTCTTCTTCGACGCGACGCTGACCTCCAGGGTGGCCCGACGTCCTCTTCTCGAGATCGCCGAGGCTGCAGGCGCGAAGGTCGAGGCGCTAGTGTTCGACGTGCCGCTCGTGACGGCGATGTTCCGAAACGCCGAGCGCCCCGAAGGACGTCGGGTTCCGAGACCGACGGTGCTCAGGATGCTCGAGGAGTTGGAAAGGGAGCCCCCGACTTTGGCCGAAGGCTTCTGGCGCATCACAGCCATCGACGGCACTCGGTAAGTGCGCTTCATCGTCCTGCCCAGGGGGGTAGAATGGAGGCCATGCCCCGACACCCCCTGAGCTGCAGCATCCGCATCAAGAAGCTCCACGAGAACGCCCAGGTTCCCAAGTTCCAGAGCGAGGACGCCTCGGGAATGGACCTCTACGCCAACCTGCCCGAGGGCAGCGTCGGCATCAGCCCGGGCGGGGCGAGGCTGGTCCCCTGTGGAATCGCGGTCCAGATCGACCAGGGCTACGAGGGCGTCGTCAGGCCGAGGAGCGGGCTGGCGGCCAAGTACATGGTCACCGTGCTGAACAGCCCCGGGACTATCGACGCCGACTACCGAGGCGAGGTGAAGGTCATCCTGGTCAACCACGGGAACCAGACGTTCATCGTGGCCGACGGGGAGCGTGTCGCCCAGCTGGTCCTCCAGGCCGTCCCTCGAGTCTCGGTGACCGTGCTCGAGGACGACGAAGAGCTCGACGAGACCGAGCGCGGCGAGGGGGGCTTCGGATCCACGGGAACGTCTTGATGGCGGACGACCGGCTGATCGACCTCGACTTGGAGCTGTTCGAGACGCTGGCCTCGCGCGGCCTCGAGGAGGGGCGGTCTCCCGAGTTTCTCAAGAACCTGAAGCTCGTGCTCTTGGTCCTGTTGCAGGCCGAGAAACCCCTCACCGCGGACGAGATCGCCGAGCGTGCCGCCGAGCTCAGGCTCGAGAAGCCCAGCTGATGTGGTGGTTCGGAAGGCCCGTCGACGCGGAGGTGCCCGACGGACTGCCCGAGGGGTACGCCCTCTTCAAGGCCGAGGAGGGCTGGTTCTTCGTCCGCGGCTGGCCCGGAGGAGTTCGCGGGGAGAGGAAGCGCGAGGGTCCCTTTCCCGAGCGCGAGGATGCCCGGTACTGGGCCTGGCGCGACGCTCGAGGAGAACGCTAACCCGAGAAGTGCTTGACTCGAGGAAGGCGGGCTCGTATGTTGAGCGCACAGCAAGGAGAGCCATGTCCCCGAAGCGCCTCATACCCGGTCCCATCGAAGTCCCCGCCTCGAGCGGTGCGGACGTCGTCCGGGTTCGGGAGTCGCGGCGAAGGCGACGGTGAGCTCCCGGACCTAGCCAGCACCGTCGAAGCGGGCCTCGAGGGCCCGTAGCTCAGCTGGTCAGAGCTCGACCCTTATAAGGTCGAGGTCGTGGGTTCGAGTCCCACCGGGCCTACCAGGCGTAGAAAGGAGGACGATGCCCCAACTTCCCGACATCACCATCGCAGGTCGCAAGGAGGCGACCGAGCTGCTCAGCTCGAGCGTGAGCTGGAGCTTCACGCACGTGATCAGCATCAACGATCCCGACCAGGATCCTCCCGGGACCCTGAAGAAGCACAAGAGGAAGCAGCTGTGCCTCTTCTTTCACGACGTCATCGACCCGCCCCAGCTCGTGCGGGGTACCGGTCTCGTCGCTCCCTCCAGGACCGACGTCGACAAGATCGTGGAGTTCGCCTCCGACATCCGGGCTGGTCACCACCTCCTCGTCCACTGCGGTCACGGCATCTCGAGGAGCTCGGCGGCGGCGCTGGTGGTGGTCGCCAGCAAGCTCGAGCGCGGACCGGCTGGCGCCGTCGGGGCCGTCAAGGCGGTGATGCGGGCCAAGCCGACCATCAAGCCGAACCCGAACATGGTCGCCGATGCCGACGCCGTCCTCGGCTACGGGGGCTCCCTGGTAGACGCCTGCCACTCGGCCTTTCAGGGAGGCGAGTTGTCGTGGGTCCCGCCGCAACTGGACCTTGAAGAGGAATGACGCAGGTTCTCGTAGCTCAGAAGGAAGAGCACCGGTTTCCTAAACCGGAGGTCGTAGGTTCGAGCCCTACCGGGAACGCCAGATGGCCGGGTAGCTCAGCAGGTTAGAGCGCCTGTGTGACACGCAGGAGGTCCCTGGTTCAAGTCCAGGTCCGGTCACCACACCCTCGTAGCTCAGCGGAAGAGCACGGGTCTCCGGAATCCGAGGTCGCTGGTTCGAGTCCAGCCGGGGGTGCCGATGAAGGAGCCGTCTGATGTCGTCTCGAGAGCAGTCCCTCAACGGGGTGGAGCGGGAATTCGCCCGGCTGCTCGAGTACCTGCGCTCGAGAGGGGCGCGGAACCTCCAGCAGAGCGTGGCGCATCTCGAGCTCGACCAGGTGCCCCTCGAGTACCGGACCTCCTTCTCCTTCTGGCGTTCCCTGTCGGGCCCCTCGAGGAACTTGATGTTCGACGTGGCGCAGGGGCGTCGGCTGCGCAAGAGGTTCTAGCAGCCTGACTTCCGGGCGAGTACACCGAGTACGATGGCTAGTATGTCTCGGCCTCTGGTCGTCGGGCTCGTCTCCTGCAGCAAGAGGAAGCTGTGCCGCCCGGCGCCGGCTAGGGAGCTCTACAGCCCGTCCTACGTGTTCGACAGGTCGGTTCGGTACCTCGAGCGCCGCTGCGACGAGTGGTGGGTCCTCTCGGCGCGGCACGGGCTGGTTCACCCAGACGAGGTCCTCGAGCCCTACGACGAGAACCTGAGCGGGGCTCCGAAGACCGTCCGCGAGGAGTGGGGCGCCAGGGTGCGTCGAGCTCTGCTCGAGAGGTACGAGGGCAGGCGGATCAAGCTCGTGCTGATGGCGGGCAAGAGCTACGCGAGCTTCCTCGAAGGTCTCGAGTTCGAGGTAGAGGAGCCGTTGAGGGGGTTGGGTACTGGCCACCGTCGGCGCTGGCTCTCCGCCAACACGTAGCGGCGTCCGCGCCCGAGGTCCAACTTTTCCGAGAAAAGTTGGCGGGACCGGGAATGGAACCTGTGGCTCGTTGGTAATGCAGATGAAAGCACGAAGGAGAGACCAAATGCTACTCACCACCATCACCGCAATCTTCGCCCTCTACGTCGGCCCCGTCTGCCTGGCCCACTGGCTCGCTGGCCGCTAGAGCCCCCAACCCCCACAAGTCGAAGGGCCCCGTCGGGAGCGGGGCCTTCGTCGTTTAACGGTAGTGGCGCCGGGCTGGCTCTCGGCTCCGCAGCCGGGGCATGTGGCTGGGTGACCGCGGCCCCTCGGCTCTGGTGATGCTGATCTTGGTGGCTGCGGTCTTGTTCATCTCGTTCCTTCCACGGGCTCGGGCATTCTCCTCGGGACCAGTCGTGGTCCCGGCGCGCAGTAGATCGCGGGAACGTCCCCCTCGAGCATGTCGTCCATCACGGTGGAGAGCACCGTCTCTGGAGTAGTCCCGAGGCTCGCGGCCAGGAGGGCGACGGTGACCCCCGCCGTCCCGGCTTCCCGAAGTCGATCCCAGATCTGGTCCCTCAGGTTGCTCATCGCCTGCGCCCCCTCTCCTCCCCGGCGAGGGCGACCATGAGGCCACCGATGATCCAGAGGACGAATCCGCCCAGGATTGCCACCAGGCAGTAGATGAGCAGGAGGTCTATGAGTCCGGGGTCGATCATCTGGTCTCGTCTCGTGAAACTCTCGGCATCGTGAAACTATTTCGAGAAATCGTCACAGGATTCCACTTCGCTGCGCCATGTCGCGCGTGATCACCGTGATGACCTCGGCCTCGTAGAGACCGCCGAGCGAGTGCGCGGTCTTCTCGAGCACGAGGAGCACGAGCAGCCGGTCGTCGTCGCCGCGGGCGTGCCACACGCGGAGCCCATCTCTGGTCGTACGCTTGACGCGCCTGGCCTCGCGGGCCGTCTGCGGAAGGCGCTCCGCCTCGTCGGTGCCGAAGCGTTCGACGGCGCGCTGGCGAGCGTGCCAGGTGATCTTCACTTCGCAGGTGTCGGGTACTCGCGCCATCGTCCTAGAAGCTGTGAACCTGGAACCTCTCCACGAGGAAGGTGAGCCGCGTGAGCTCGGCCTCGATCTTCTTGGCCTGGGCGACGAAGCGATGCTGAGCCTTCTTGTGCTCGACGCCCTCGAGAGCGAGCGTCGGCTCGGCGTTCAGCTGGCTCTCGAGCCTGATGGAGAGGTTGTCGGCCAGGTCGATCAGGTGCTCCTTCAGGGCGACCATCGGGTTCTTCGGTTTCTGCGGGATCTGCGCGTCCATCTCTTCGCTCCTCATCTGCATTACCAACGGGCCATGCTTTCTATTCCTGACCCATGCACGATGAGGACGAGAATTTTACATTCGCGTAGGGGACCCAGTTCGGCCGAATTCGGCCGCCTACCAGCCGTACAGGGTTCCCTGGTCCACGGGCGGCGCGAAGAGCCGGAAGTGGGTCAGGCCGTCGTAGTATCGGGTCTCGACGCCCTCGCGGTTCAGGACCTCGTCGATGGTGTCCACGAGCTCGGGATCGGACCTGGTCGGGCAGCCCCTGAAGCCGTCAGGCGCGGCGAAGGTGATGGTCCAGAACGCCTCGAAGCTCGGGACGAACTCGTAGGCCACCCGGACGTGGCCGAACACCTCCTCGAGCGTCCGGACGAAGTCGGCGTGGTGGGGATCCAGCGTGGACCTGCCGAGCCGGAGCCCGCCCGTCTGCGCGGCGAAGATCCCCATCTCGTTGAGCTGCTCCCGCAACCCCGACCAGAAGTCTCGGTCGAACAGGCTCGAGCTGATCTCGCCGGCAACCCCGCTGTCGTCGTAGGGCTCCGTCAGGTCCGCCAGCACGAGGTCGAACTTCTCCTCGAGCTGCAGGACCTTCATCGCGTCCTCGCACCGGACCTCGACTCGAGGATCTTCGAACGCGCCGTCGTTCAGCTCGGGGAACCTGTCGCGGAAGCACCTGACTACGGCCTCGTCGAGCTCGACCATCAGGATGCGCTCGATGAAGGGCCACTTGACGAGCTCCCGAAGGAGGCAGCCGTCCCCTCCTCCCAGCACCAGCACGCTCGAGGAGCGGCCCCACATCATCGGCGGATGCACGAACATCTCGTGGTAGATGTGCTCGTCGGACTCGGCCAGCTGGATGCGGCCGTCGAGGACCAGGGTGCGGCCGAGCTCCTCGAGATCGACGTACTGGAGGAGTTGGTACGGGCTGCTCTCCTCGAGCAGGATCTTCCGGACGCGTCGAAGTCCCAGCATCGTCCCGGACTCGACGTCGACGAACCAGGGCCTCTCGCTGCGGCCGACCACCTCGGAGACGGCGCTCACGGTCAAGAGGGGGCTCTGGATTCGGTCGGGTCCCAGCAGAGGCTCTGTCATCTCGAGGGCACCCTACCGGACTTTTCACGAAGCTCTCGAGGAGGGGGTAGAAGAGGGGCCATGTCCGACCAAGAGCTCTCCATCAGAGGTCCTCGCAAGGTGGTCGACGCCGACGAGCTCCAGCTGGCGACCGAGAGTGGCTGGGTCCTGCTCGAGAGCTTCGAGGAGACGGACGTCGAGACCTGCTTCGGCTCCGAGCCCCGCCAGGTTCCCGACCCGAGCAACTGCTACAACGACGGGGCAGTCTCGACGACCCGACATCTGGTCACCACCACCAGGAAGTTCCTCGTCGGGTACGACGAGGACGGCGCCCTAACCCTGAGGAGCGAGGAGCTCGAGGAGGCCGGGCTCAAGCTCAAGGAGGTCCGCAAACTCTTGGTCGAGGTCGAGTCGGCGAGGGACACGTTCAAGGCGACGTCCGAACGCGACAGGGGCCTCATCGAAACCCAGGACAGGCTTCTCGAGGAGGCCGGGACCAAGAACCGCGAGCTCGAGGAGCGCTGCAGGAAGATGGAGGGTGACCTGGCCAAGATCCAGAAGGCCATCGGCGGCCTCCACCTCGCATCACCCTGAGCGGGAGTTCCGGGCGGTTCTCGCGCTCGAGCCGATCGAGGGACCTCGACCCCGCGACGTTCCGGGCCTTCCCGGCTCGTTCCCGACGATGATTCGTTCATCGTCCACGCTTAAGTGCATGAGCGTCGGAGTTCAGGCCAGGATCAACTCGCTGCTCCGCGAGCTGCGCTCGTGGGCTCCGGGCGAGAGGAGGTACTCGCTGCACGAGCTCGCCGAGATGTTCCACCTCGACACGTTCGTCGTCGGCCGCATCGCGAGCTCCGAGGGCATCAAGCTCGTGATCGAGACCGGGGACTCGACGGTCGACCCGAACGCCTCCACCATCGACCTCGATCCGAAGGCCGTGAAGGAGGCGCTCGAGAAGCCCGACCCGGATCCCGAGTGGGCCGAGAAGGACAAGGACACCGGGGTCTGGAAGAGGAAGCCCTCGGGCGAGTGGCAGCGCGTCGAGGACGAGGACGAGGAGTAGCGCGCGACCCGCGCTGTAAAGATTTCACGAAGGGCGTGTCAGACGTCGGGACCTCGCTCCGTCTACAGGTGTGAGGCAGAGACGACGATGACCAGCACCAACGAGACTCCCACCATCGGCATCAACGACTTCGTCCGGCGCCAGACCTGGGACTCGGAGTTCACGCACTTCGAGGACGGCACCACGGCGCTCACGCCCGAGGACGACTGGAACAAGGTCCTCGCGCTCGTCAGGGAGCACTTCCACGAGGCCAAACCCGGCTACCGAGACGGCGTCGTGCTGGTGCCCGTGCCGCCCGACAGCTTCTTCACCGGGCTCGTCACGCTCAGAGAGGGCGAGACTCTCGTGGGGCGCTACGAGGCTAGGCGCCAGTTCGAGGAGCCGCGCAAGCAGGTCTGGGTCTCGCGCCCGGAGGAGGCGTGCCAGCCCGGCGCGGGCAAGCAGAGGTGCAGGTACGTGGACGTCGTGCTCTATCGGCGCGACGTGCTCGAGGAGGGCGGCGAGGACTGCACCGGCTGCGACTGGGACGTCATCAGCCTCAACGGCCGCACGACGGACGAGGAGGCGCCGATAGAGCCCTGGACCCTCATGGCCAACCACTTCGAGCTCGACGGTGGGACGGCCACGGGGATGTCTCCTGAGGAGTTTGAGGCCGCTCTGCGGGTCTCCGTGCTGTACTGGAAGGACAAGGCGCTGATTGCGCCGAGGCGGATGTAAACTTCTCCGGTGCTCCGTTCAAGGGGCAAGATGGTCCTGCCAGACCACATCGAGGTCGTGCCCACGGGCCCGGACGAGCACACCGTCTCCGCCGGAGACGAGTGCTGGGTCGTGCGGGCCACCGCGGTGCCGACGGAGTACGAGGTGACCGACGATCTCGGCGGCACCTTCATCCTCTACGGCTACTCGTCACTAGACGACGCGGTGCGAGGGTTGCTGAGCTCGGTCTGGCCCGAGCAGGACGACGAGGTTTTCCCCATGACGGAGAGGTGAGAGATGTCCGACACGAAGTTCAAGATCTTCAAGTACACCATCGAGATGGCCCCGATGCAGGTCATCGAGATGCCCCGGAGCGCCAGGGTGCTCGACGTTCAGATACAGGCCAACGTCGCCGAGCACTCCGTGGGTCTCGTGATGTGGGCCCTGGTGATGCCCGAGGCCCCGAAGGTTCAGCGCCGCGTAGTCCTGGTCGCCACGGGCGAGGAGTTGCCGGTCGAGCTCGTCGAGCAGTTCGGTCACGTCAAGACCCTCCAGACGATGGAGCCGAGGGAGATGCCCGACGGCCAGATCGTCCCCAAGACCATCGTCTACCACGTCTTCCTCGAGCGCGACGTTCAGCTCTCGGTCGACCTGAGCCAGAACTAGCGCTCGCGCCTGTTCTCGGCCTCGGTCTCGAGCTGGACCAGCCTCCGCTCGAGCTGGAGCTGCTGCTCCTCGAGCTCGTCGAGCCCCTCGTTCAGGTGATGGACGTCCTCGCGCAGCCGGTCGAACTGCATCTCCCTGGTGAAGAAGCTCGTCCCGACGTACGCGACCCCCACCAGCAGACTGAGCAGGAGCACCGCCGCGAGCCATCCAGCCGTCCTGTCGACGAAGAAGACGCCGGCCGAGGCCTCGCGCTGGCGGCTAACCGGCGCGTCGGGTTCCCGCGCAGTCGGCAACCCCGGAGGCACCTCGATCCTCGGTTCCGTGATGCGACGTCGCTTCTTGCTGTAGATTCCTCTGTTCTGCACCTGTCTTCAGTGAAGCATAGAACGAGTCACGGAGCCGCGCCGGAGTGTCCAGCCGCGATCTTCGGGGGGAACGCGACCTGGCCGTCGAGGAGATCTCACGAGGTGGCGACGGCGCGTGCGTTCAGGTGCTCCCGACCAGCCTCGTCGTCGATCAGGATGGTCAGCACCACTTCCCCGAGCCGGAGGCCGCCCATCAGCGCCGCCTCGAGCTCTTTGGCCTCCCTCCAGTCCATCATGTCCGAACGGTGCAGGTATTCCTCGTTGAGCTCGCGGACGACCGCCACGAAGCTCGGGTTCTTGCGGAGTGCGTGGCCGTCGGCCGGGAGGTACCAGCAGCCTGGTCTGGGAGCCCGAGCCAGTCTCGAGGTCCACTCGCAGCCTCGCCTCTCGAGGCGCCTGACCACCTCGTCGTTCAGCATGAAGCCGTCCTCGTCGACGCTGATCACGACCTGGATCTCCATTCGCGTCACTGTTTGCATGGGCGTGTCTTCCCTTCCTGAAGGGTTCGTCCAACTGCACGAAGGCCGCGCAGAAAATACAGCGCGCCCTGCGCCAGGCTTGACAGTTCAAGGGGACGGCCCTAGGGTTCTCTCTGATGGCGTCACGAGCTTGACAGCCCCGGAGGCCCCACCCGGAGAGAGGGGCACGGACACGGAGCCTGGAGAGCGGCCTGGAAGGCACTTCGAAGGCTCTTCGCCCACGTCGAGCGCCTGTCCGGCTGGCCGGAGCCTGAGTGTAAGCAGCTCGGGAAAACGGGTTCGAGGCCCGTCAGGCGCGCGAAAACATGGATAAGAGAACGTGGGTATGGTTCTTATCCATGGAGCTGCGTAGATGCTGTCGTTGTGGCGAGGACAAATCAGAGTCGGAATTCCATTTCCGGAATCGGGCTCAGAACCGTCGGCAAAGCCGCTGCAAAAGCTGTCAAAAGGCGGCGGTTCAGGCGAGCTATCGAAAAAGCCCCACGCCCCATCGAGAGCGTCAGAAACGACGAAAGAAACAAGTCAAGGCTCGGACGCGGAAGTACGTCCAGGAGATCAAGGACCGGACACCCTGTGCCGACTGCCATCGGAAATGGCCTTACTACGTCATGGACTTCGACCATGTCCGGGGCCCCAAGCGAGGGGAAGTCTCAGAACTCGTCAATCAGGGCCGGGACCTCCCGATTATCAAGGCGGAGATCGCCAAATGTGATCTCATCTGTTCTAACTGCCACCGCATCCGAAGTCACAAGCGCGGCTACCCGCGAGGGTCTCCTCGACGAGCCTAAAACGGAGCCGAGGGAGGAGCCCGTCCATGCCCTGGACAGGTTCGAGCCCCGTCGGGCGCGCCATCACTACTGCATCGTCAGGACCGACCTCCCGCGAGGGGCCCAGGCCGCGCAGCTGATCCATGCTGCCGGCTCGAGCTCCCCAGGGAACCTGTCCTCCGACACGTTCGCGGTCGCGCTGGCAGCCCGAGATGAACCTCATCTGACGCTCCTCGAGCACCGGCTGCTCGAGCTCGACATCCCTCACCGGGCCGTCCGAGAGCCCGACCTGGACGACGAGCTCACGGCCATCGGCATCTGCCCCGTGACCGACCGACGAACCCTCAAGAAGGTGACCAGCGGCCTCCCGCTGCTAGACTGAAAGGAAGAAGGAAGTCATGCACATCAACATCGAGAAACTCGTGGACGACATACATGCGGCCGAGACGGCCCGACGCGAAGGTGGCTGGACCGACTTCTGCCGAGCTCGAGGCATGGGGAGAACGCTCGGCAGCTACTACTTCCCGGCCAACTACGCCGACTACGTCACCGGCCTCTACACCCTCCGGGCGTGGGTTCGGGGGCGCCTGCACAGGAAGAACCCTCCCGCGGCGGTCCGGGACTTCAACAGGTCGATGAGGGAGACTGGTCGCGAGCGGCGGTGCATCGACTGGGACGCGAAGGAGCACAACCGCGAGCTCGCCGAGAACGTCGCCGCCAACTACGAGCTCGAGGAGGCCGTCAGTGCCCTGGGCTGATCACCACATCGAGAAGCTGAGGAGGGGGGAGATGGTCCGCTGCAGAGTCCACGGCGGCTCCATGCGCGGGTTCATCGAGAGCGGGCAGCGGGTGCTGCTGGACCCCGACCTCGAGCCCGAGGTCGGCAGGGCCGTCCTGTGCCGCTGTCGCGGCAGCCAGTACGTGCACCTGGTCAAGGCCGTCCAGGGCCACGGCTCGAGGCGCCGCTTCCTCATCGGCAACAACCGGGGAGGCACCAACGGCTGGGTGGGTCGGAGCGCCATCTACGGCGTCGTCGCGGAGGTCACGGACTGATGGAAAGGGCAGCTGAACTCGAGGAGTTCGAGCCGGGCCGCATCCGGCTGCTCTGGCGCATCGGGAGCTACGACGGCATGATGACCGGCGTCGGGCTCCTCGACGGCCAGCCCGTGTATCTGGACGCGACGAAGGAGCCCGGCGGCTTCTTCCCCAAGCCGCGCTGGCAGCAGCTCGAGGACCTGCTCGACGAGCAGGAGCGGGGAGATCAAGACCCACAAGACGAAGAAGATGCAGAAGGGCATCGTCCTGTACGACGCCACCGAGCACCATCCGGCCCAGACGCAGCTCATCACCGAGGACGTGGTGGTGGGCCACTGGACCACGACCAAGTTCTCGGGCGCCATCCCGAGGCCACGGAAGAAGGTCCTGCTCGAGCGCATCAGGCAGCTGGCGGACGCGGTGAAGTTCGCCAGGGAGCAGGCCAACTCCATCGAAGCCGACGACCAGAAGGTCGGCCGGAAGGTCCTCGACTTCATCTTCGCCAGGGGCTCGAACGGAGCCTGACGTGTCATCTTCTCTGGAACCCAACTGAAAGGAGGGTACAGAGCCCGTCATCCACGAACGTGGAGACGGACCGGAGACAAGCTGAACCTCAGCCTCAAGCTGAACCCGAGTTCCAGGACGTGAAGGTTCGAACCCTTCCCCCGTGACCTGACACGGGGTGGCGGAATCGGTAGACGCACCCCTTCTCGAGGGGAGTCCAAGACGGAGCTCACCTGAACCTCAAGCTATCTCCCAAGCTCAACAGCTAGCCGGACCTCGTCCTCTCTCCGACCAGCCACACCCCCGTCCGAGATGCGGGTTGGAGTCCTGCGGACCCCGCCAAGGGAAGCCGGAGTACATGCTCCCACCGAGTTCGAGCCTCGAGCCTCCCTCCTCATGGGGTCCTGGTCGAACGCAAAGACGCGGACGTTCAGATCTAAGGGCTGGGAACTGTCGTGGACGTGGAAGCCGGCCGCACGACAAGGTGGCCTTCGGGCCTCGAAGTTATGCAACCCAGAACCCCCTCGGTGAGGCTACATCCGAGGGGGTTCGCTTTTTCCGAGCCCCCGACTTCAGGACCTCTTGCCGCCCCGTTTCCGCACCTGCTCGAGCGAGAAGTCCTCGTAGCCCTCGGTGACGTCGCCCCAGCGCTGGGCTGCCTCCTTCAGGGTGAGTCCGAGGTCGTGGAGCTCCTCCATGTCCACGTTCATGTCCTCGAGGTGCTGGACGGCGGCGTCCCAGGCCTCCTCTTCGGTGTCGAAGACGCCCAAGACATCCACGACCTCCTCCATCCGGTAGGTCAGGACCACCTGGGACTTCTCGCGAGCCATCAGTCTTTATACCCCGGAGCCGTCCAATCCCTGCCACTTGCGTTTCCGCGCCCTCTTGAGCTGCTCTCTGCGGAGCTCGGCCTCACGCACGTGCATCCGCAGCAACGCGGTGACCAGCTCGTCGTCCTCATGGGCCCGACGAATGAAATCGATCTGCTCCTTGAGAGGCCGAGCCTGCGCCTTCCTGGTCAGGGCTCGGGCAGCCCCCTCTAGCAGGAATTCCAGGTCGACCCCCAGCTTGAGAACCTGCTCGATCTGTTCCCGCAAGGCCCTCTTCACGCCGCCACCTCGTTCGGAAGTCTCTTTGCCTGCGTCGCAGTCCACAAGGTCTCTTCCTCGACCTGCTCGACCTGCACCGTCTCCTTCATCCAGTAGAGCGCGCGGATCACGTCCTCGGGGCGTCTGAACGTCCGGTTGGTGGCCTTGTTCCTGTAGTGGGGGTGGCGGAGCCGTGCCTCGCGGCGTTCGATTCGTCTGCCGATCTTCCGCAGGAACCTCAGGCCCTCCTCGATCTGTTCAAGGCGCCGCCCGAGTTCGCGGTAGGTGGGCTCGCAGTACCGCGGATCGTCCGTGCCGCCGTCGTAGTGCTGCCACTCGAGATGGACGTGGAGCCCTCCGTAGCTCATCGTGTCGTAGTAGACCTCGTGGCCCTCCTCGAGCAGCCTGCCGTAGAGGCGCCCCATCTTCCGCGCGGCCCCCTCGGTCCCGTAGCCGTCCTTGTTGTCCACGGTGCCCTCGAGACGTTTCCTGGTGTCGTTCTCGTACATCGTCCGAACGACCACGTGCGTGAACTTGTAGCCGTGCTGCTCGGTCTCGTAGACCTCGTAGGTCAGTCTCGTTGTGCCGTTCATCTGGTTCCTCTTCGGAGTTCTCGGCGTCGGGCCGCCAGCCGGCGGACCTCGGCGCGCCAGCGGGCTGCCGTCTCGTTGACGGGCTCGTCGGCCTCGTCCAGGTAGCTCACCGGGCAGTTGTAGTAGAGGGGGCCCACCGACTCGTCCATCGGCTTGTAGCCCCAGCCGTAGTCCTTCTCCCTGTCGAGCAGGTAGACGCCGACCCAGCGCCGCACGCCCTCGCGCGGCCCGCTCTCGTGGAGGACGTACATCACGTTGCCTCGCAGGCAGTGGCGGAGCGCGCGGCAGAAGGTGCCCGCGTCGGAGGTGCCCTCTCGCAGGAGCTCATCGATGACGTCTCGGCGCGTGGCGCCCCTGGTGAAGAACCACCCCATCAGCCGATCACGTGGCGCCGGTGCACCATGAAGTGCGTCCCCTCGAGGGTCGGCTCCTCGGAGTCGCGGGTTCCGTTGAACTCCCACTCGACGGCGCCGTCGGCCTCCAGGCTGCTCGCACAGTCGGCCAGGATCCTCTGCTTCTCCTCCTTGGGGGTCCCGGCCATGGCCAACTTCAGCCAGTGACAGAGGGCCTCTCGGGAGGCGAACGCCTCAAGACCCTTCCCGTAGCCGTCCTGGTCTTGCCAGTGGAGGATGAGTAGCTGTTGGTCGATTATCATGTCGCCCTCGTCACGTTCAGTTGGTCATCCCCTTCGGGACGGCGTGCAGGAAGGAGACGAAGCGCCCCTCCACCTTGACGGGTTCCTCGCCGGGAAACACCTCGTCGCCCGTGGACGGGTTGCCGGCGGCGTCGGTGACCCTGGCCCACGCCTCGAGGGTGACGTCGCGTTTCGGTCTCCAGTAGCGGGTGTGCCCCATCAGAAATCTCCTCGGTCTTGACCTGTACGATCTTCTTGAAAATCTTACATCTCGGAGGTGAAAAAGGGCCCCCAGGACCATTCCCGGGGGCCCTCGGAGAGGAGCAAACCGCGCGCCGACCAAGCACGCGGCGCCTTGGTAACTCTGTGACTGAACGTCAAAGGCTCTCTGGGTCCGGGTTCCAGTCGTCGAAGCGGCCGGGAACGCGCTCCTCGGCGCTCTTGAACTCGATCTTGCCTTCGGCCTTCCACGCCAGGAGCTTCTGGTGGATGGCCTCGTAGTCGACGTCGGGGGGCACGCTCACGGCGATGAGGATCCTGAACCCTCCCTCCGTCCTCGCGCCCATCTCCCCCAGCTCCTTGATCATCGAACGCGCTCCCTCGACCTCCTGGTCTGTCCCCAGCACGATCCGCAGGGTCCGATGGCCGCTGGCTTGGACCACCTCCGACACCTCTCGAGGGTGGCCGCCGCGAGGGCCGGCCCGCACCACGTCGTTCAGGTTGAGGCCGTACGTGAAGAACGGGATGTTGTCGACCTCGTAGAGCCCGAGGCCCTTCTTGATGCCCCACAGGGACTCTCCTCGATGCCCTCGAGGGCCACGTGCAACTTCACATGCTTGCTCATGCCGCTTGCTCCTTGGCCGCCATCTCTTTCTCGTAGGCTGGCCTCGCCACGTCGTCGATGTGACGGCAGGTCTTGGGGTTCTTCTTCGACCAGCGCCAGCCGGGACACGTGCAGTGCCACTTGCCGTCGCCCTGGAGGCTCACCTCGTAGGGATCGTTGCCCTCCTTCGAGCTGGGCACCGTCATCGACCAGACGACCTGCTTGGCGAAGGTCTTGAGCTCGTCGCGCCCGGCCGGGGAGGTGTACGGCAGCCCGAGCGCCTCGTAGATCTCCTTCTCGGTCGCTCCGGCAATCCGCTCCCATCGACTCGGCTGAACCTTCTTCGCCTTCTTGCGCGTGCTGGCGGCCAGGGCCTCCCAGGCCGAGACGGCGTACTCCTTCTTCCGACCGTCCCGGTAGATCACCGCCAGGTGCGTCGGCTTCCAGAGGCCCTTCTCGTTGAGCTTGAGGCCGAGGCCCTTCGCGTAGGCCCGCATGGCCACGTTGTAGTCGTAGGGGCCCGTCAAATAGAGCAGGCAGGCGCCGAACTCCTCGGGCTCGCAGAGGACCACGTCGACCTGCAGTCCCTGAGGCTCGCCCTCCTTGAACTCGATGCCTGGCACGGGAACGAGCAGTCTGACCTTCCGCTCCCCGGCCTGAACAACCTGGGCGACCTTCTCGAGCCGCGCCATCAAGACGTCGTTCATCGAACTCGGAAGCACCACGTCCACGTCTCGCACCGCCTCCTTTCCCCGGCGCAAGCTTCCCGCGATGCGGGCGTCCTTGCCCAGGGTTCCGAGCACGGGTTGCGCGAGCTCGAGGGCGTCGCCGCAGTCGAAGTAGCGTCCCTTGCTCATCAGTTAGGCTTCTCTCCAGAGGGACCCTGGCGCGCCTCGAGCACGGTGCTCGGCCTGTCGAGCTCGTTGTCGAGAACCTCCCGAACGCGTCTGAGAAAATCCTCCCCTGCGGGCGGCGCCCCCTGCTGTTGCTTCTCCATCAAGGCCGAGATCACCTCGTGGTGTGCGTTCGCGACCGACCTCACCACGTCCGCCAAGATCACGCCCCACACTCCGGGGTCGCTGTCCACCAGGCCCTCTGGGAACAGTCCCTGCAGGAGCGCGAGCGCGTCCACGAGGACCACGCTGCCACCCTCCTTGATGTAGACGGCGAGCACGTTCGGAAGCTCGGTGTGGTCCTTGGGGGTCGGCTGGGGCATCTCGGTCTCCTTCGCGGTCCTGTCGGGCAGGATGAAGACCGCGAACATGTCGTCGTCGTGCCACCACCCCTCCTCGGCGTCGAACTCGTACTCCAGCTCGCGCGGTCCCTCTCGGTCCTCCATCTCCACGCGAAGCTGCCCGCTCGATCCTCGGTACTCGAGGACGAGGGTGCTCACGGAGTGGAGAGAGCCCTCGGCGCGCACGAGGGCTCGGTCGCCGGGCTCGAACTCGTGATGGACGGCCAGCTTGAGGTCCGCGTCGTCGCAGTCCTCGAAGAGGTTGGTGTCGGGATCGTAGTAGTAGCGGCACGTCCCGCAGTCGGGGATGTTCACGCGGAGCTGCATGCGCTCCCCGAGCTCGCCGTAGTCGTCCACGATGCCGTGCCAGACGGTGCCTCCACGGGAGACCACGCGAACGGGGTCGCCGTGCCTGAATCTCTCTGTGGTCTTACTGCCCATCGTCTCTCATCTGCATTACCAACGGGCCGTCAGTCTCATTCCCGGTTTCCGTCAAAAAACGGGAGCTACGCGCAGCGCGCGACGTAGCCGCTCCAGGGAAGCACGATTTTCCCGTCGTAGTCCGCGCGGACGCTTCGGCCGTCCCCGAGGAGGGTCCCGGTGCGCCAGGGGCGCGATGGGTGAACCTGGTAGGCGACTCGGTCGCCGGGGTTGAGGATGCTGCCGTTGCGGTCGGTCATGTGTCTGTCCTCTCTCACCCCCTGCACGGAGTTCGTGAAAATCTTACATGAACGCGGGGACTGCGCAAGGTAACGTAGCTCCATGACTCCGACCGACGAGGAACTCGAGGTCTACCGCGAGGTCACGACCTCCCAGGTCGCCCTGGCTTCCCTCCACCCCCTTCGACTGGATCGATGGCACCGGACTCTCCTCGGACTTCCAGAGGCCATCTACATGCAGCTCGGCATCAAGTTGCTGTTCGAGCACGTCGACGCGGGTGCTCGGGCTCTCAAGGGAGTGGTCGAGCTGCTCGGGGTCGAGAACCTGCCTCTCGAGGTCACGGAGCTCACCAGGCGACATGTCGGCGAGTTCATCTGGCACGTGCCCTCCGAGACGGCCGAGGTCGGCACGCGCAGCTACGTCGCGCGCTGGAACAAGGAGACCTCGAGCTGGAAGCTCGAGGGACTGGACTCGGAAGGCAACCTGGTCGTCAAGACCGTCACCAGCCTCGAGCAGGCGCTCGAGAAGTCCCAGGACTGGGCCCACGAGCTCGACGAGGGGCCCTGACTACTCCCTGAACTTCACGACGGTGCGGTCGGGCCGGCCGGCGCCCCGGACGTACATCCCCTTGTACCGCAGGACCCGCCGTCGGTCGTCTCCGGACCCGACCCAGTAGTGCTGGTAGTGCGGGGGCACCTCGTGCTCGACCGGGCTCGCGTGGGTTCCTCGAGCACCACCTCCGTTGCCGGACTTCCCGAGCTCCTCGAAGAGGGGCCCGACGTAGACGATCCTGACTCGGGGCAGGTTGGCGATGCGCCGCTCGAGCTTGCGGCGACGTCCGGGGGACTTCTTGCGAGCGGCCTGGCGCCTGAGGTCCCTGACGACCTCCTCGTTGTCGGTCACCTCGAGGTCGGGTTCCTCGGAGCTCACGTAGAGGCAGACGTTCAGGACCACCCGCAGGAGCTTGATGAGGGTCTCTCGCTGCTCGAGGAGGACCTCGCGCTCCTCGGGAAGGAGGGGGGCACCCAGCGCGTCGAAGGGGTCGCCGCCGCCCCACTCTGCCTCCTCTGCGCTTCCGGGCTCGGTCGTCATCACGGAGGTGCGACGGAAGAAGCTCTCGAAGTCCTCTCCGCTCGAGAAGCAGCGCCCGAGGTCGATGGAGAACCAGAGCAGGGCGTCGTCGCCCGGCCCCAGCGACCTCTGATTCGGGCTCCCCCAGACCATCAGGTGGATCCTAGGCGCCGCGTCCGTGCGTCCGGGCGCGGTCACCGACTTCGAGAACGTGACGTAGACCCCCCGGACCTCGTGCTGTCGCGTCCGAGCGCCTCCCCAGATCGTCCAGGGGCAGTCGGGAAGGGCGACGTAGAAGGCCTCGACCGGCGCCTCGAGCAGGTCCTCGGTGACGCGAGCGAGCTCGGTCCGCCTGAAGAGCTCCCGGACCCTGGGACCCACCACGTACGTGTTCTGACCCAGGCGTTCGTACATCAGCATCGCGTAGGTCATGTGCCTGGTGGTCTCGTCGAGCTCGTTGAGGAACTCCATCACGGAGCCCTCGAGGAGGTCCTCGTTCGACATCTGGACGTGTCCCTGGCGGACGAGATCGTAGAGCTGCCAGCCGGTCGGCACCTTCCGCCGAAGGTAGTCGTAGTGCAGCGGCGGCGTCCTCGGCATCAGGACCGTCGGCCTGGGAAGACCGGATGTTGCTGGGTGGCCTTGGTGCCCGGGATCTTCCCTCGGACCTGAACCTCTTCGGTCAGCTTGGTGTACTCGACGAGGCCGCAGGCGGAGCACCTGCGCGACCACCTGGGGATCTCCTCTCTCGGCACGTCGACCTCCCGTACGGGTTGGCCCTCTCGGATGGGTCCCATGTAGTCGAGAGCCCGGTGGGCCTCGTGGACGATGGGCTCGTACTTGACCTCCTCCCAGACGTGGGGGCACCGGTGCTGTTGGGCCTCGAGCCTCTGAATCTGGTCCTGGAGCTCGTCGATCTGGTCCTGGATGGTCATGCGTCCTGCCTCGGGAACTCGCGCCTGTACTCGTTGTACGCCGTCAGGTCGACCTCGTCCTCCTCCAGCACGGCGCCTCGACGCCGAAGCTGTGCCAGGAGGCCCTCCACGGCCTTCGCCATGCCCTCGAGCATCTCCTTCGCCTTGAGAGAGAGCTTCATCGGGATCGTTCCTTCCTGAGCAGGTCCCGTACTCGGTCCATCTCCGCCTTCGTGTGAGGCGTGCCGCCGGCGTTGATCTTCAGGTACAGCTGCAGGACCTCCTCCCTGGTCGGGAGCGCGCAGACCTGGAAACGCAGTTGGTAGTCCATCGTGGGAAACCGACCCTCGTACTCGTGGAGGCGCCGACCGAAGGCCGGGACGTCGCCCCGCATGAACGCCCTGACGGCCTCGAGCCTCTGCTTGCCGTCCACCAGCTCGACGTACTGCTCTCCGGACCTGTTCCAGTGGGGGGCGTTGAACACAAGCGTGCGGCTGACCTCGCCCCCCATCAGCTGGAACTCGACGAACGCGATCTGCTGTTCGGGGGTCCAGACGTGAGTCCGCTGGTAATCGGGGTCGAGCCGGAGCTCGCCGTCGCCGGCCAGCGTCTCGAGGTTGCTCTCGACGTGGTTCCACGGGACGTCGACCTCGTACTTCGCGTTCGGGAACTTGGGAATGTCGGCGAAGCTCGTCATCCGACCGCTCCCTCCGCGGCCGTCACGTGATCGACGGCTAGGCCCTCGGGAACGGGGAACTCCTCGTAGCAGCACCGGCAGTACAGGCTCTCGCCCCTGGCTCCCTCGCTGTCGAGGTGCTCCGCCTCCATGTCCACGAGAAGCTCGCCGTCGCGCACGGCCAGGAGGGGCCGCACGGCAGGCACCCACTCCTGCCACTGGATCTTCGTGAGGTCGTCGTTTCCGCAGTGTGGACATCGAATCTTCATGGCAACTCGTCTCCCAGGGACTCAGGGTTCAGCTCCTCGTAGCCGGTTTCGTCGTCGTCGCTCCAGCCTCGGAGCACGAGCACCGGACCGCAGAGAGGACTCCAGCGCTGCAGGTGCCGCCGCGCCCTCCGAAGCTCCTCGTCGGTCATCCCGCCGTGGACGACGACCGGACCCGGCGGCGGCGGGGCGACGCCTCCGACGAGCTCGAGGTCGTGCTCGTAGAGGTCCCAGCCCTGAGGGGGCTCGGGCCACGAGACGGCCTTCATCCCCGGGATGTTCACCGGCAGCTTCTTGAGGCGTCCCTCCTCGTCGGCGTAGGCGCGCCCCTGCTCGGCCTCGTCCATGAACCTGTCGACGGGTTGGAGGAGACCTCCCACGGCTCGTCGAAGCCACTCGTAGGCGGGGAAGGTTCCCGGCTTCCAGGTCATCTCGAGGATCCGGCCGTCGGGGTAGTAGATGGCGGTCTGCGGCTTCACGCGGCACCTTCCTTGAGTTTGAGCGCTGGCTTCTTCGCCGGGTCCCCGTGGCCCCGGGTGCTGACCGCCTTGGGATTCTCGTAGATGCAGTCCGAGCTGGGCTTGAACAGGGCCCCCTTCTTGATGGTCTTGATGTGGTAGCCGTCCTCCTCGAGCTCGTACTTGTTCCACTCGCCGACCAGGGCCAGCCGCCTCAGGCACTTCTCGCCCTCCTCGAGGCCTCGCTCGCCGGCCGGCGCCACCACGACCTCGCAGCGGATGAACTTTCCGAAGGCGTTGTGGTAGTGGACCACCCGGCCCAGCTCGAGGCCGTCGTAGAACGACTCGTGCGCGGTCCGGAGCCCGCGCTGCCACTCGGCGAAGGCCAGCGCCGTCTCGATGTGCTCGCGCGTGAACGTCCTGACGGTCCCGACCCAGTCGGAGTCGTACGTCTTGCCGTCGACCTCGATCGGCTCGTTGAGGATCTCGCACTCGAACACGCCCGACCTGATGCGCCGCCTGACCACCCACAGGGGATTCGAGTCGGCGTAGGAGGAGCGGAACTTCGTGCCCTTCTGAACTCTCGGCATCGCTCAACCCTTCTCCGGAGGCTCGCCGACCTCGAGGAGCCACTCCTTCATCTGAGTTGCCACGCGATGCTCCGCCGCCTCCTCGCCCAGCCTGCGGGCGTCGTCCTCGTTGCCGCAGTAGAGCTCCATGGGGTCGCAGTCGTACGGGTCCTCCTCGGGGGCCTTCTTGATGAATGCCTGCAGGTGAGCCACGAGTTTCTGGAAGTTGTCTGGATTCGTCATTACTCTCTGCACGCGGCTTCGGAAAATCTTACATCGACACGTTTTTACGCCTATCGCGCACCCTCCTTCGAGGAGCTCAGCCATGAATCCCATCCTTCCCGCCGGTCGCACCACCCCCATCGCCGCCTACATCGCCCTCCGCGAGCACGGCGTCTACGCGAACGTCGCCCGAGCGCGCGGCGTCACCGCCAACAATCCCTCGGGGCCGCAGAACACGGCCGGAGTGAGCACCGCGCGACTCGGTGGCACGACGACCCTCCAGATCGTCCCGCACTTCTAGGGACCTGGTGAGGAACATGCGGGGCGCCTCCCCTCGAGGAGGGGGCGCCCCTGCTCGTTCTCGGTGCTAGTCCTTGAGGCGCCTGCGACCGTCGCTGCCCCGGTACGCGTCGTCCATGTGCCGGAGGCAGTGTCGGATGAGGTTCTTGTCGAGCTGCTCCGGCAGGGCGTCGCGGATCTCGTCGGTCGTGAGTCCCTCCTCCTTGCCCCGCAGGACCTCCCGGATGCCTCCCTGGATGGCCGCCACCCTCACGCGGTCGGCGTCCGTCTTGGCGGCCCGCCAGCCGTGCTCGTGGTGCTCGAGGAGTCCCTTCTCGGCCATCGCGTAGAAGATCGACTTGCAGTCGCGCCGGATCTCCTCGTCCGTCGCGACGTACCCCGAGATGAGGTTCTCGAGGATCGTCATGCGATCTTCGTACCTCTCGTAGAACGCCGGCGCGTGCTTGAGCACGTCCGCGTTCCACTTCTCGACCTGGGCCTCGACACGCTCCTTCTCCTGCGCGACGAAGGCGCCGTACTCGTCGGAGCCCGTCGCCATCCAGCGGGAGACGGTCTCGCCATCCTCTCGAGCGGGAGCCACCTTGGCGACCTTGTCTCCGAGATGCCCTAGAGTGCTGTTCACGGAGCACGCGTCGCTCCTGATCTCCTCCGCGATCTCCCAGGCCGTGCGCGGCTTCATGCGGATGGCCGCCAGCACGTCCGCCCCCTGCATGTGTCCCACGAAATCCTCGGGAGCCTCCGCGTCGTCGAAGTCCTCGGGTTCGTCGTCGCAGCTGCAGGGCGCCGCGGCCTCAGGGCAGTTGCCCACGTGCACGCCCTCGGACGAGAACTGAATGATGGCGTTGAAGACGTCGCGCCCCTCCTGCTCAAGGAACGTGCGGACGAGCTCCGCGACCTCGCCCTTGGTGAAAAACAAAACGGTCTGTGGCATGTTGCTGTGCTCCTGTTGGGGTTGTGTTTGTTACGCGACCCCCTGTACGGGGGATCGGAAGAATCTTCAGCGCACCTCGCGCGGCATTCCCCGGAACAGGCTCTCCTGCACGGGTTGGCCCTCCAGGGGACGCACGTTGGAGGCCCTCGTGAACACCTGGCTGTGGGCGACGCCGTCGTTCATCTCGAGCAGCACCCGCCAGCCGAACCGGGTCCTCCCGTGCCAGACGCAGCGCGCCACGGTGCCGGGCTCGATCTTGCGGCCTCGCCAGACCTCCACCGTCAAGCTCGTGAGGTCACGCATCCAGGTCGAACTCCAGAGCCTTGTCGGGGACGTGCCAGGGGTCGGTCGGGTGCGCCTTGGCGCCCCACACTCGGCCGTTGTAGCTCACGACGGCCACCACGTCTCCGGTGCCGTCGTCGCGGACGACCTCGCCGCCGTGCCAGTCGCTCGAGCGCACGCGGTCGTCCCAGATGAAACCCTTCACGGCGTAGGAGGCGTCCTTCAGGGTCGGGACGGTGAGGTTCTTCTGGCCGCCGTCGAAGGTCCCCACCTTCACGAGGAAGGGGCCCTCGATCTCGCTGGCTGCAATCTTGATCGTCGCCATCGTCGTCACCTACGCCGCCTTCGCGGCCTTCAGCCCGAACGCGACCGACTTGGCCGAGAACTTGTAGATCTTGCCGGTGCGCACCTGCTCCATCAGGATGGGATACTTGCGGCTCCTGGGACGCAGGCCCACGATCCGGTACTTCTCGCCCCGCACGGTGACCCCCTTGTTGAGGTCGCTCGGCTTGAGCCCGTGGAACTCGGCCTGTCGCACGAACTCCTTGGCGTCGCTCGACATCTCGTTGCCTTCCTGGTCGAGCTCCGTGATGAGGAACTTGTAGGCGACCGGCAGCTCGTCGGCGTGGTAGGTGCAGTGCTTCCTCTCTAGCCGGATGCCGTGCTTCTCCGCGACCGGCCGGAGCGCCTCCTCTACCTCCGCGAGGATGGTGCGGACGGTCCGCCTGTCGAACTTGGTGGTCTTCTTGGTCGCCATGTGGTTTGCTCCTGCGTTCTGCACGGGGGTCGGGAACTTCTTACACTCGGATCGTGGAGTGCTACGGTGCCGCGCGTTTCGCGCTCTCGGGCGCGGCCGGAGTTCCGCGGACACGGGCGTACTCGGCGTGAATGAGGTCTACGAGGTTGAGGATCTCGCCCCGCAGGCGCCACGCCTCCGCGATGAGATCCTCCTCACGCTCGAACTCCACCCCCTCGAGGATCTTGAGGCACAGGTCGAGCTCGCGGATGCTGCCCGTCGACGGGAACTCACACTCGAGGTCGGGCGGGCACGCCTTGTCGAACGGGTCCACGTCCTCGTCGTCGCGCCGGAAGCTCCAGCGCCACGCGTTGCCCCTGCCGCCGCTCTCGAAGAACGTCTTGCAGGTGTGGTCGTAGTGGCGCTCCGCGTAGTAGCGGAGCACTCGCAGGTCCCGTGCGGTGAACCGGAGGATCGCCCGGATGTCGTACTCGAAGTGATCGGGCCTGGGGTCGATCTTCATCATATCGAGTCTCCGCCCCTTCCTGGTTGCCGGAGGCGACGTCTCCTGAACACCGGGATGCCACGTTTCTTCCTCGTGAGTCCCACGGTCGTGCAGGAAACCCCGAGGCTTTCTGCTATCGCCGTGTCGGGAACCTCTCCTAGGGGCTGAGAGTCCCAGTCGACCACGGGTTTGTTGCCTGATCGGGCGGCCCTCCTGGGAGGCAGTTTCCCTCGGCCTCCCCGTGGGGAGACTGGGATTCCCCGACAGCACCGCGCGTTCCTCACGGTCGTGGACGCAACCCCCAACACCTCCGCGATGACTACGTCCGATAACTCGCCTAGGGGTTGCTCGTCCCAGTCGACGTCGACTTGTTTCCGTCCCGACGATCTCCGGGTGCTTTCAGGAGCTGGAGGGATGCCTCGCTTTCTCCTCTGCTCCCAGACAGTCGGGCCCGCGACCCCCAACTCGGCCGCGATCGTCGTGTCGGGAATCCTTCCCAGTGGCTGAGAGTCCCAGTCGATGTCTGGGTGCGGCTTCTGATAGCCGTAGGCTGGGATCTTTCTCGCCCACCTCGCACAAGACACGGCAGTGCGCGTCACTCCCAGTCTTGCCGCGAGTTCCTTGTCGGGTAGCTCTCCTAGCGGCTGAGAATCCCAGAACCCGTTTGGTTTCCTCGGTAACGGCAAGGACTTCGGCGATCGCGTGAAGACGTGCTCGAGCACCGCGTCTATCAACCGGACGACTTCTCTCGTCTCCTGGTACCTAGTGTCGGTCATGGTCTGCTCCGTCTCATGTGCATTACCAACGGGCCATCAGTCCCATTCCCCGGTTCCGTCGATTTTCACGAAAAACGTCATCCCACGCGCTCCACGCGAAAGCCGCCTCCGACCGTGGCCGACTGCCCCACCTGGAGCCACCGCAGCTGCGCGACGTCGCTCGCCGTGAGGTCGCCCTGGTACTCCCGGAGGAGCTCCTCGAGGTCTCCTTCCCACACGAGCTTCTCGGGCTCGGTCCCGCTGGCGTCGTAAGCCTTCACGATCATCGTGACCCCTGTACGACGCCCCCGAAGATCTTACATCCCGCGCGGGCTGCGCTGCCGGACTTTCACCGCGTAACCTGCGCAGGGACGAGCATCCGCAGCCAGTCGGGACTCACCACGCTGATCTCCTGACTGACGTGGTACGGGGAACCTTTCCGCTTCAGCACGAGCCCCTCGAGGCCGTTCGCCTTGACTATCTCGAGGACGAGGTTCACCCAGCCCCATCCTCCTCCCTCCTCCAGTGGGTCCCAGGTCAGTATCGGCCACGCGTCTCCTTCGGCCCACTCGTCGACCATCTCGAGGCGCTCCTCGAGAGGCACGCCCTCGAGCATGACGTCGAAGGCGTGGAGGCGCGGCTCGAACTTGCCGGACTTGATGCTCGGCACGTCCTTGCGCTGGCCTCCCACCGCCACGAGCTCGCCGTTGACCGGCCAGGGAGGGTTCAGGTCGAACCGCCAGTTCGAGCACCAGCTCGTGATGTCGTGCCCGTGCCTCGTCCACACGCGCCCCCCGTTCACCACGACGTTCCAGCCGTCGACCTTCTCCTGGACGAGGAACTCTGCCGGACTCTCGGGGAGCACTCGAGGCGTCGACGGGCGCATCGGGAACAGGAACGTCATGAGGGGCGCCAGCTCGGGAAATTAGGACGCCACCCAGGCAGAAGCCGTGCCGCGCTGTCGTAAGCCGCAGCTGCCGCTTCTTCGGTTTGATAGAGCCCCACCCGGATACGCGCGAGCCATTGCCCCCGAGCCTGCACCCAACTCACACCTCGGTATTTAGATCGTCCCCATCCTCTCCGTGTGTTGTGGGCGTTGACTCCAAAACTCGCCACACGCAAATTGGTTCGGCGACAATCCAACCCGTCTCCGTTGCGATGGTCCACCTTTTCATGTCCCAGCAGTGGTCGCCCCAACGCCTCCGCTAAAACCTCCCGGTGCAGATAGATAGTGCGTCTCTTCTCATGACGCACCGCGTACCACACGTTCCGGGGCCTGATGGCGTACCACCGGAACGGAACAAACCTGTGTTCATCCTCGGGGCTGACCTTGGCTACTTGCCCCTGGCTTAGGCCCATTTCGGTGAAAGGTCCCAGTTCCAGTTCGGAATTCTCGAAATTGGCTCGACAACCCGGGATGCCGCGGGTTATTTCGTCTCGTGCCCGCGCAGCGTTTTCTTCCGATGCGAAAAGTCCGATGTCAAGAACTGCCTGCCACGCTTTTTCCTGAGAGCACCATGAAACGCCTTTGAATTGAGAGGTGCCTCCTTTGCTCCTCGTGTTGCGGTTGTTTACCGCCGAGGTGGCAAGACGGAGGTTGTAACGCCTACAATCTAGACCGTCCCCGTTTTCGTGGTCAGTCATCTCTTGCTTTCCTAACGGACGACCGAGTTTACGACTCAGAATCTGCCGATGCAGGTACACTTTCCGTTGCCGGCGCGGATGCTGTTGGACCGTCTCCATCCGTACCGCATACACAGTTCCGTGCGGGCGCACGTCCGCGGACCATTTCCAGTGGGATGCAAACGCCAGGTCCGCATCGTCTAGCTGCACCTCGTAACCCTGACTAAGCGGCAGTGCGGGCACGTTTCCGGGTTTCCTCTTTCAACCATTCTACCAAAGCATCCAGATCAATCCGACGTCCAGCTGCACACGCGCGTTTGAAGTCATCGTATCTCCGGTAAATCAAACGACCTCCCAGCTCCGCCGGCTTGTACGAGCTCAACAACTCGCGCATCCCATTGGTCAGCAGTTCGAGGTACTCCCCCTTGATCTTGGCTTCCACGTCGTGCTCGTAGGAGCTCGGCGTCTGGGCCTTGTCCCTCGGACTCCTGCAGCCCACCAGGCACCTGAGTACCCGACCGTCGGCGTCGAGCTCGCACGGAAGGCTGTCCCCTCCGAACGCGATCTCGTCGGCCGCTAGCACCTTGGCATCCTTGCCGACCGGGATGGAACCCTTGTCGGCGCCGCCCTTCTTGGGCTTCCGGTAGCCCCCACCCTGCGCGCGGATCGCGTACAGGACGGCTACTCCGTGGCCGATGCAACGGGCCTCGTCGGGCTCGTACTCGAGCACCTCCGCGGCCACGCGGTTCCACAGGCCGAACAACGGAAAGCGGTTCAGTGTCGCCATGCTCCCTGCACGCGACACCTGACTTTTTTACACGAACCGAGGCTCCATCACCATCTCGAGGGTCGCGTCCGCCTCCACGACCGCCGCCAGCAGCGTCTGCCCCTGGACCACGTACCCCTCCGCGTCGAACCGGATAGACATCCCCTGGATGTCGGGGGACCAGCGCCCTCTGCGCATGGCCCGAGCCATCATCTTCACGATGTCGGGGTCGAGGGGGCGCCCGCACCTGTTGTGCTCGAGAAGCTCCCGAGCCCGCTCGGGAGTGACGGTCTCCACGACTCCGATCAAGACGAACGCTCCTGTCTGGGTTCCGGGCTGGACTCCCGCCAGCCGTCCCTGGTCGCCGTGCGGCCGTCTCCCAGGACGACTTGGCGCTCTCGCTCGTAGGAGTCCACGTTGCTCACGAACCGGAGCCCCGCCAGCACCTTACCGAGGTGCGTGGGGTCCCCTCGCGCGGCGCTGGCGAAGCGCATGGCCAGCTTCCTCAGACGCGGCGCGTCGAGCTCCTCGTCCTCGATCACGGCCTGGGCCATCTCCTCGAGAGCCTCCTCGATCACGTCCCGGGGATCCTCGACCTCCTCCGCGCGCATCACCAGGTCCTCGATCTTCTCCGTCCTGTCCGCGTACTCCACTGCTCGACCTCCATCACTCGCGAAGCATAGGCGTTCCACCAGGCTTCTCCTAGCCGTCCACCAGCGGCAGGCCCTCGCGCCTGGCGATGGCGGCCGCCTGCCTGCGCGTGAACCACTCGGGCCTGGGATTGCCGTTCAGGTCCTCGAACTCCGAGTCCTCGTAGTTGGACCACTTGCCGTTCCTGACCACCCACACCGGGCCGCAGCTCCCCTCGTCCTTGTACACGACCGCGTTCTTCACCTTCATCCGAGTTTCCTCCAGTCGACGTCGTCGTCCTCCAGGACCTCGAGGAAGGTCGCCATCTCCTCTCCGTCGGGCGAGTCCTCGTAGGCGGCGTGGACCATCACGTACCCCTCCAGGGCGCCTATCGACGCCGTCATCACGGCACCACCGTGCCGCTCTGCCGGACTTCCCTTCTGCACGAGCACCTTGATGCACATCTCCGTGCAGCCCTCGAGCAGCTCCTGCTTGCGCTCCCGAGTGAGCTCGGATTCCTCCTCGTGGAAGAGGTTGGGCCCTCCCAGGCAGCTGTCATGGAGCAGTCCCTCTCCTGCGATCCACACACACCTTGTGTCCTTCTTGAGGGTCTCCTTGCAGTGAATGCAGATCCCGTCCTTCAGCGCCTTCATGGGTAGGGGTTCCATGTCGGGGGTCAGCTTGAACTTCTCGTCGCTCATGGCCTCCTCCGTCGGGGAGTTCGGAGCGGGTTCGGGGCCGACACCCTCGAGCACGAACCGCCGATGCCGCTCGTACGTCTCTCGGGTGACGTCGCGATGATCTCCACGGGCTCGCAGTTGGAGTAGTCCCATCCCTCGGCGGTCGCCACCCGGCCGTCTCCCATGCACACCACCCCCTCCCGGACGTAGTCCGCACAGGCCCCGAGGAAGGGCGCCCACGCCAGCACGGCCCGGTCGCTGCCGTCCGTCTGGTAGTTCTTGGCGCACTGGAGCATGAACAGCTCCAGGCGCACCTTGTCTAGCTGCTCGCCGCGAAGGACGGCCTCGGCCAGGAGGATCTTCCCCTCTTCGAGGACTTTCCTCGGCTCCGCCGAACTCTCCGCCCTGCAGATGCACTCCGCGACTAGCTCGAGCGTGTCGCTCTTCGTTGCCTCGCTCATGACGTCCTGCACGGAAGACCCGGCAGATTTACATCCGCCGTCAGCAGTCCTCGCACTCGGGTTCCTCCTCCGCCATCAACTCCTCCACCTGCTCGTCCGTGTACCCCTTCTCGCGCAGGTACTTCGCCTTCGACTCGGAGTCGCCGTCGCTCCTCACGAGCTCAAGCCACCTTCTCGCCGTGTCCATGTCTGGTTCGCTCATCTGCTCTTCCTCCAGGCGTAGTCCACCCTGGACGTCGCCCTCGTCCCCCTGCACGCACCACCCACCGATCTTACACAAACAGGCGCAGGGTGCGCGAGAGTGTCCGCGAACCGGACACTGACTGTGAGCCTTCTCACGTGGCGCCGTGTCCGAGAACGGGGTCCCCACCGGCATGAGATCGCAAGAAACCGCCTCACGCCACCTCTCTGCTCCGAGAACCCGGGACCTCCAATGGACCACCAGCACCTTCCACCCCTCCTCGCCGCCTCCAGGCTCCCCTGGCGGCCGCTCGACGACGACCAGGCCGCTGCTCCCCGCGACGGGGACGGCTGGACCGCCCTCGTGGGTCCCTTCCGATGGTCCCTCGAGGTCGTGGCCCACGAGATCAGCCTCTCGGGACCTCTCCTGAGGCCCTGTACGCCTCGCTAGGAGCTCCAGGTTCTCCGCTTCTCCACCCTCCACCACGACGAGATCGGCTACGAGGAAGGACGCTGGGACTTCCAGAGCCTCGAGAGCGCCGCCTCGGCGGCGGACGAGACCGTGGAGGCCCTCCAGAGCGAGCTGCGCGAGGCGCTCGCGCAGCTCGAGGCGTAGACACCCTCGATCAAGAAGACCGTGCTGGCACGCGCACCTTCGTGGGCAGCAGCTCGCCGAGCGTCACGTCGAGGAGCCCCGCCTTCTCCAGGACCTTCCTGACCTCTCGTGCCTTCTCCCGACGTGCCCGCCTCTCCGCCACCTTCTTCTTGAGATTCGCGTTCCTGGACTTCCTCCTCGAGGCCGGGCTCGCCTCCTTCTTCAGGCTCCCGGACTTCCTGGCGTCCTTGTGCAGCTGCGCCAGCGCCCGCGAGATCTTGCGCTGCTCCTGACGGTCGATCTCCCTGAGCTCGCCGCCCTCGAGCCGCTTGATCTTGCCTCGAGAGACGCCGACGACCTTCGCGAGACGATCCTGGCTGACTCCCGCGGCCCGGCGAATGCTCCTGCACTTCCTGAGCAGTAGGTTGATGCGTACCTTGTCGGTCATCGTGCTTGAATCCATTTCCCCTTCTACCCTCCTGGACTTTTCACGATCCACCACCTGTGGGGATGGCCGTGGCCTCTTCCCCTGCTGGACTTCTCGTGACGTACGAGGCCGGCCTCCTCGAGCTCGCGGAGCCGTCGATGCGCCAGGGCCCGGAGCTCGAGGCCCCCCTCCTCGGGAGCCCGCATGACGTCCCTCGCGACCTCCCTGGTCGAGCAGCCCGGGTGCTCCTCGACGTACTCCCGGACCGCGTCGCGCTCGGCCTGCCGGGCCGCGTCCTTCGACCCCGTGACTCCGCGCAGGTACACCATCAAGGAGTTCTACCCGAGACGAAGAAGCACGACCGCCTTGTCTGAGGGAGATGAGACGCCTAGAGCTGGCCGCCGAGGAGCTCGATCGCCTTCTCCACGAGCTTCTGCGCCTGCCTGACGGCCACGGCGACCCGAGGAGGCACCCGCGCCCTCCCGCACTCCCAGTGCGCCAGGGAGGGCCTCGTGACCCCCAACCTGTCCGCCAGCCAGTACTGCGTCCAGCCCATTCGTCTGCGGGCTGCCCTGAGCTGCTTTCCGTCCATGACTCGAGCATCGCACGACAGCTTGCTCCCCTGCAGATCAAGCGCTCTGCGCGACCCGCGCTCCTCCTGTAAATTCGTCGAAACGTCCGTGCAGAGGGCATGACAGAGGAGCAAACCAAGACCACTCGATACCGGACGGTCCTCGCGGCCGTCTGCCAGGCCCGCGACGAGACCGTCGCCCAGATCACCGAGGCGTTCCCCAGCGGCAGGGGGCTCGCCGCCGCCAGCGAGCTCGAGCTCCACGGCCTCGGCTGCTCGGCCGCCCAGGCCCGACGACTGCTCGCCGCCATCGGCCTGCAACAGTACCTCTACGACGGGAGCTACCGAACGGCCCTGCGCTCTCCCGCGAACGTGGTCCGCTACGTCCGCGAGCACACGGACCTCGCCACCTCCGAGCAGGAGCGCTTCCTCGTCGTCGGGCTCGACGCCCGACAGCGGGTGCTGGGCGTCTACGAGGTCGCCAGGGGAAGCCTCGCGCACGTGGACGTGCATCCGAGGGAGGTGTTCACGCCGCTCGTCCGAGCCAGGTGCCACTCGACCATCCTCGTCCACAACCACCCGAGCGGCGACGCGGACCCCAGCGACGCCGACCTGCACCTCACCAACCGACTCTGCGAGGTCGGCAAGCTCGTCGGCATCCCGGTGCTCGACCACCTCATCATCACCTCGAACGACTCGACGAGCCTCACGGGACTCGGGTTCGTCCCGACGACCTAGCCGTCGAGGAGCCTGCGCCACCTTTCGTGGCGCTCGGCTCGCCTCGCGTCGTGCCACTCGCGCCACCTGACCTGCCGCTGCTCCATGTACTCGTCCGAGGGGTTCAGATCGGCGGAAACGTCCTTCCCCGGCGCCACGTAACCCGTCTCGCGCCGGAACGCAGCCGCCCTCTGCTCGAACGCCGCGGTCGGATCGTCCACCCAAAGCTGCTCTGCCTCGAGCTGCTCCCGGAGCGCCGCGACCAGCAGGTCCCGTTGGGCGCGAAACCTCTCCTTGAGGTCGTGCTCTCGAAGCATCTGTTGCCGCCAACTTTCCTCGCCATCGAGTGCCCGTTTCAGTTCCCCCTCCGCCTCCTCCGCTCGAGCTTCGACGGTGGCGGCGACGAGGCTGCGGATCCGTTCGGTCGACACGAGAGGAGGGCCGCCGGCACCGTCGTGATCGGCACAGGCCGTCTCCAGGTCCGCGACCAAGCGCTCGAGGGCGCCCACCTGCCTGCGCGCGGGAACGGCGGCGAGGGCCTTGTGGCACCGCTCGATGTTGAACACGAGGTCGCAGCCGCGGTCGGACACGTCGCCGTAATCCGTGCTTGCGTGCGCGTTCGACATGAAAATCGCATCCGGCAGCATCTCGTCGAGGATGGCCCTGGCGTCGCGCACCGCCTTCTTCAGGCCGTCGCGCTCGGCCTCGGCCCGCTCGCGGGCCTCCACCTGCCTCGCGAGATCGGTGTAGTGGCCCTCACGTTCCTGCTCCGTCCGCCTCATCGCCTCGTCGCGCTCGGTTACGGCCGTCTCGTAGGCCGCCCAGATGGTGTCGAGCTCGCCCTCGCGGATCCACTCCTTCAGTTCGTCTCTGTCCATGTCGAAACTCATGTCTCCTCCTCCTCCTCGACTGCTCGCAGCAGGGGGCAGCCCGATCGCCCGCAGGCGCCGAACACCGTCGCCTCGCCCCCGGACGCCAGCCACCGGATCGAGGACGACCCCTCGGGCCAGTGCTCGGGACGCTGCTCCGTGCAGCGCCAGGGCGCCATCGTGAAGTGCTCGATGCAGAGGGCGTTCGCCGGCCTCCTCTCGTCGCTCGCCGCCCCCACCCGGTAGCGGCACCGTGCAGCGAACTCCCCGAATTTGATCTGCTGGACGCCCATCACCCCTCCTCCTCGAGCAGCCTCCAGACCTCGGCGTAGCGCGGGACGTACCCCGCTCCCACGACCCTCCCCGTCGGCTCCGCGAGCCCGTCGGCCACCAGCGCGTCGAACACGGCGCCGGCGTGCTCCCGGTCCTCGAACCGAACGTGAAACTCGTCGTCCCCGAGCAGCTCGTCCACCAGGTTCACCGTCACGTGACACTCGGGAACCCACTCCTCGTCGTAGGCGACCAACGCCGGCCGGTCGTTCGTTCGGTACGCGCTGACCTTCAGCACGTGCCCCGAGCTCAGCCTCAGCCCGTCGAGCCGCGACCAGCTTTCCGAGCTCATGCCTGCGGCTCCCCGACCGTGGGTCGACGTGCCTCGACCCACGCGGGCGAGATGTTTCGCGGCTCCAGGCTCCTCAACCCGTCCACGTACAGCGCGTGCTGGGACCTCCGACCCAGGTCCGTCCAGACGCGATCCAGGACCGCCGCGGGCACGACGCGGGTCCAGTGCCAGTAAAACCACTCCAGCACGTCGGAGTCCTCGTCTCGGCCCAGGAGCACCGCCCGATCGTCAAACGCCACGGCGAGCGCGTCGACGATCCGACGAACGTCCTCGAGCTCGACGCCCGGAGGAAGCGCCAGCCCACGCAGGCACCTCCACGCCTCGTCTTCGAGGTCGTACTCGCAGGCCACTTTCCACAGGACCGGCGGCTCGGCGCCTCCGCGGAGCTTGAGGATCGCCCTCCTC
>Ga0180437_10000166_pt1 | contig 139383 bp, 166 predicted proteins | sample SS_ome_4_FD_132410 | JGI IMG/M metagenome (GOLD analysis project Ga0180437, IMG submission 132410) | Hypersaline lake sediment archaeal communities from the Salton Sea, California, USA - SS_3_D_1 metaG | ecosystem: Environmental > Aquatic > Non-marine Saline and Alkaline > Hypersaline >...
CTGATCTCGGTCACGTTCGCGGAGGACATCGTGGACCAGCTCATCTCGGTCCAGCCGATGGCGAACAGGAAGGGCCTCGTGCACTACCTGGACATCATCACCGAGGCGAGCAAGGGCAACATCCAGGCGGGAACCCGCCTCTTCAACGCTCTCCAGGGCTTTCGGGGAACGGAGAACTACTCCTCGGAGAAGGTCGTGGGCGAGCCCATCGGCGCGGCCGGTGCGACGGACTACAACCCGACGCTCGGCTACCGCCCGGTCATCCCCGGCACGTTCATCATGACGGACGGGGCGCTGGTCATCCGTGACGACAGGAACGGAAACCTGATCGGCGACATCGCGGGCGGCGGTCCCACCAACACCATCAACTACGTCACCGGCGTGGTGGACGCCCGGTTCTCGGCCGTCACCACCGGCGCGATCACGGCGAACTACGAGTACAACGTGGAAGCGGCCCTGGCGCTCCCCGAGTACGGCATCGTGCTCAGGCAGGAGTCTCTGGAAGCCCGTCCCCGTGCGCTCGGCGCCACCTGGAGCCAGCAGGCGGTGTTCGATTTCCTGAACGATTTCGGCATCGACGCGGAGCCCACCATCATCGACGCGGGGGCCCGCATCATCCAGATGGAAACCTGCAAGCACGTGATCAACTTCCTCACGAACGTCGCCGCAGGCGGCAGCGTCGTGTTCGACAACGCCCCGCCCGCCACGGCCGTTCCCTACACCCTCCACATCAAGACGTTCTCGTTCTACGTCTCCAGGCTCCAGAACCTCATCTGGGAAAAGACCCAGACCGTTCGCCCGAACGTGCTGGTGATCTCCCCGGACATCTGGTTCATCGTGGCCGCTCAGGACGGGTTCGAGGGCGTCACCCCGGTGGCGAACGACGGCATCGCCGGTCCGAGGAAAATCGGCACCCTCACCCGCCACGGGATCGAGGTTTTCGCCGACCCGACGTACACCCAGGAGTCGGGCGTCCTCACCTACAGGGGCCCGGAGTTCGTCTCCACGGCCGCCGTCATGGGGATGTACATCCCCCTCTACAAGAGCCCGGTGCACGTTCGCGGCTTCCGGAAGGACGTGGCGCTCCTGAGCGAGTACGCCCTTCACGCCGTGGACGACCAGCAGATCGGTCTGCTCTCGGTAATCAATCTCTGATCGTGACTTGCGCGAGGCCGTAAGGGGCTGATTCATGGCGAAGAAGAAAGCGACCAAAAAGGGGCCAGCCAAGAAGAAGGTCAAGAAAAAGGCAGTGCCCAAACGAAAGACCGGTCGCAAGAAGAAAGTCGCCAAGAAGAAGTCCCAACGCGGTGGGAAGGGTAGGAAGTTCGCCAAAGCGAAAGCTGCCCCGGGCCGCAAAAAGGCCAAGCGCAAGGAACAGGAAGAGACAGAAAAACCGAAGTACGGTCAAGGCGAATAACGGACAGGGACGGGGCTCCTTCGGGAGCCCCTCCCGCCGTTTCTTCTACGATGAGCAGAGCGTGTGCTGACAGTGGAACCCAAGGCGCAGAAGTGCCACATCGCATTCAAGGGCGACCTGTGGTGTCCCTTTCCCCTGAAGCTTGACACATACCAGGGGTGCGGCCATTCGTGCCTCTATTGCTCTGCCCGCCTCCAGCGCCGCACGGCCTACCAGCGCACCTTCCACGTCCCGCGCTCCATCCCGAGCCTCAAGCGCCAAGTCTCCGGGAAAACAGGCACCACGGCCTGGAAACTTGTCCAGGAGGGCATGACTTTCCAGTGGGGCTACGCGGCTGACCCTTTCCCGCCCATCGAATCCGAGTACGGGACCTCCCTCGACGCCCTCCGGATCTTCTCTCACCTGGGCGTCTCCTTCTCCCTCTGCACCAAGTCGGTGATCCCCGGGGAGAAGCCCTACCTGGAGGAGTTCAAGAAGCTGGGGAACCGCGTGCTCTTCCGCATGTCCTTCTCGACCCTCGACGATGCGGCAGCGGCCGTCATCGAGCCGAACGCGCCGCCTCCCTCCGAGCGCCTCGCCCTCCTCGAACGGTTGACGGACCTGGGCGTCAATACACTCGCCCGGCTCTCGCCCACCATTCCGGGCACCACCTTCGAACGGGTGACCCCCGAGGAGATTGCCAAGACGCTCCGACGGCTGCGGACCGCGTGCCGGTACGTGAACTTCCACCCGTTGCAGGTGGACTTCCGGTCCGAGAAAACAGCGTGGGTCCCTATGTTCGACGCTCTCGGGCTGCGGTACCACACCTGGAAAGCCCGGTTTGTGCGGCATGCGAAAGGCCGGGCAAGCCACTTCCTGACCCCGACGGATTCCTGGCGCTCGATGCTCATCAAGAACGCCCGGACGGCTGCGCAGGCCGAGGGGGTCGAGGTCGGGTTCGATTCCGGGCCCGGCACCCTCGGCGCGTTCTCCTCGGACGGCGCCACGTGCTGCGGGTCCTGGGATGGGATCAAACACAACCCCGACGCCATCATTCCCATGGTGAAGGACGGTAGGGTAAACTCTATGAAGTTTGAGCGGGCGTTCTCGCTCCCGCCGAAACACTACGCCGAGGTTCGCTCGGCTATTTACTCTCTATTCGAAAAGGCCAGAAAGGCGCGGGCATGAATATCTGGCACGAGAAACTGGACGTGGCGCTCATCGAGCCCCACCCGGATAACGCCAACGAGCAGGTGGAACACGTGTTCAACACGCTCACGGCCAACATCCGATCCAGGGGGATGCTCAGCACCCCGCTCGTGCGCGTGGTCGCCTATACGGGGAAAGGTAAGAATCGGAAGCCGTCCCGCTACCAGTGCGTGGACGGCCACCACAGGATCGAGGCGTACAAGGCCGCCGGGCACACGGACCCTCTCCTCTGCATCGTCACCGACATGACGGACAAGGAAGCGGCCGAGCACCTCATGTCCATGAACAACCTCTCGGGCGAGCCCAACCCCAAGAAGCTCGGCGCCCTGATCGACAAGATGCTGAACGAGCTCGGGTCCACGGCCGTCGAGATCGCGCAGCACACGGCCTACTCTCCTTCCGAGATCGACGCTTTCCTCGCCGAGGCCGCAGACGCGGCGGATGCTTTCACCGGCCTCGACGTGGGTGGCGGCCCTTCCCCGGCCGAGGGGGAGGGGGAGGAGGACGTAGAGCAGTGGACCTTCTACGTGGAAGAGAACCAGGGGCAGGTGATCCACCGGGCCCTGGAGCAGGCCAAGAAGCTAAACAAGACGGAGAGCGAGAACCCGGAGGCCGACGCCCTGGAGTTCGTGTGCTCCTTCTTCCTTTCGAAGAAGAGCAAGAACCTGGAGGACGGCGTGCTCCTGACGGTCCCTCTCCCTACAAAGCAGCAATTCCTTGACCTTTGGGAGCGGTTCCGGGCCGCGAATCCGGGCAAGGATATGGAGGATTTCCTATACACTCTCATGGGACCGCTGGAGGAAACCCTCCCTGAAATCGTCGCCGGGGGTAAGGTCGCCAAGGTGTGAGCCCTCGGATAAAATAGGTGGGGCATCGTATGTAACGCTTTTAGGAGTAGAACCATGGTGAAGTACAAGGACCCTTACGGCCGTACCGAGGAAACCATCGCAGCCTGGGCAGAGATCAAGCCCGAGGACAGGCAGGAGATGGAGGTCGCGGAGATCGCCAAGGTACGCGGAATGGAAGTGAATCGGTTCATCAACGCCGGTCGCTCCTCCATCATTTTGCCCGCCAGCGCCGAGAGCGGCGGCAGCGGACACGGCTCGCGTCTCGATCCGGGCGACTTCGTGGACGGCGCGTACTACGAGAAGTGCCTCAAGCACGCCCAGGGACTCATGCGGCTGTGCTTCGTGGACGACAAGCTTCTCGACGACCTCGCCAAGCAGAAGCGCATCCGGGACGGCGAGGAATTCCCCGACTGGGTGAAAGAGGCAAAGTCCCAGCTCGACAAGGAGGGAGGCACCAAGGCCAAGCACACGGAGCAGTTCATGGAGAACGATCCCGTGGACCGGCTGGCCCAGGTGCAGGCCGAAGGTCGCCCTCACGCGAGCGAAGAACGATAGGCTTCGGGCGATCCGACGCCTAAAAGGAGGAAAGAAGCATGGCAAAGCACCAGTACAGGGTCGCCGCGAGGGGTTCCCTAATTCTCCCCATGGAGAACGGCGGGACCAAGCGGCTGGAGCCGGGCCAGATCGTCACCGGTCCCCACTTCGCCAAGTTCGTGGGGAAGGGCCTCATGCCCGTGATGGACACGCCCCCCAAGCCGAAAGCGGCGCAACTCCCTGCCCCGTTCGTCAAGGCCGATGAGAAGGAGGCCCCCGAGGCCCCCGAGGCCGACGAACAGGAGGAGGCTCCCAAGGGCGAAGAGGTCGAAAGATCCGCACCGGCCGAAGAGCCCGTGGCCGAGCCTGAGCCCGAACCCGAACCGGAGACGGAGGAGGAACCGGAACCCAAAGGGGACTCCCTCCCGGCGAGCAAGTCCGAGCTCAAGAAGATGAACAAGGAATCCCTCACGGCCCTCGCAACGGAGCTGGGCCTCGACTCCGAGGGAACCAACAAGGAAATCGCGGCGCGGATCGCCAAGGATTTGGGCCTGTAATATGGTGACCCAAGCGGAAATGCGCCGTTACATCCTCGATTCCCTCGCGGATGAAGGGGTGGACGTGGAGCTCAATGAGCGGCAGCTCGACACGTCGATTCGCAAGGCGCTCCAGCTCTGGACCAAGTACAACCCGATGCGCCGGTGGATCAACCTCGGCGACATCGGACCGGCCCTCACGACCACCTACACTCCTTCCGAGGATGAGGTGGGAATCGCGGGCGTGGTCGATGTTCGCTTCATGGACATCGACCCGCAGACCAGACCGTACATCACCCCTTCCACCTACGAGCTAAGGTGGGGGATGAGGGGGCCTCGCCTGTTCTTCGAGCTTCACGTGGCCGAGCGCCGCATGGAGCGTTTCACAGGCGAGGCTCCGGACTGGTACTGGGAGGAAGAGGAGGGGGTCCTCTACATCTACAATCCCATCCGTCCGGTCAAGGTGATGGCCCTCTTTCTGAAAAAGGTTCGGATCGAGGACATCAAGGAATACCAGATGGACGAGTTCGAGATCGCCTGCGTGGCCGAAGCCAAGTTCCTACTGGCTCGGATACTCGGCAAGTTCGGACCCATCCCAGGCGCGGACGGGGAAATTCAAACCGACGCCGACCGTCTCAGGGAGGAGGCCAAGGAAGAGAAAGGCGAGGTTCGCCGCCGACTGGAACGCTCGCTCAGGTCCGTACCTCCGCCCAGATATGTGGGTTAAACAACGTAAACCGTTTGAGAGGAGGAAACTACTATGGGTCTCGACACTCTGACAAGGGAAGGAACCCCTTATGCACGCGGATCTTCGTTCAACGCCCTGGTGCAGATCCTACAGAACGCGGGCATCGCCGTGGACAAAGGCGGCGCTGGCGTCGGATGGGTGCGGTTCGCCGCGCAGCCCCTCGCCGACGACACCCTGACGATCAACGGGCGCGTCTACTGCTTCGATCCCACGGGCGGGGCCCCGGCCTACGACGTTGCCGTCACCATCGGCGCGGCCGTGACCAACACCATCGACAACCTTCTGGCGGAGATCAACGCCGACGCGGACACCCGCTGCCACGCAGCGAAGGGCGCGGGCGCGGTGGTCTGCATGCTCCAGTCCACGGACACGGGACCGACCTCGAACTTCGCCTTGGCGGAGTCCACGGCCGGTGTCCGGATGATCCTGAGCGCCGCAGCAGCGGTCGGCGGGGAAGCCAAGAACGCCATCCCCACCATCCGCAAGGCCACCTACGAGGTGACGGCCGCCGACGTGGCGTCCCTCGCAATCCCGGCCGAGCTGCCCGTCGCCACCTTCCCGGGAACCGTCGCCCCCACGGTCATCGTGGTGGGAGTCGTGACCTCGGCCGGTGTGGTGGTCCCGCTGACGGTCGCCATCACGCTCGTGTGGAGGCAGTTCAACTCCGGATTCTGGACCCTGTGCATCCAGGACTCGGCAGCGGTGCTCACGGCCGCCGACGTGGTGTCCGTGCTGGTGATCTCGTAGGGACAACTTTTGCGTTCTGAGGGGACGGGGGCGCTTCTGCGCCCCCTCCCTCTTTCGGCTTGATACTTATGGCCGTCCATGGAACTTCCCGTCTATTTTCCCGTCACCGAGGGGGACATCAAACGGGGAATTCGCTCCCCGAACCTCGGCGGCCATAGCTTCCCGTGCAGCGCGACGAATGCGTTCTACGGGATTGAGCCCACAGATTCGATCAAGCAGGCTTTCGAGAAGCTCTTTCCCGGCGGCGGCCCGGGAACGGACGATGTTGAGTACATTTTTACCTCCACACGAAGCACACCCCAGGGCGGAATACTTTATCTTGAAATAGGAAACGTCACCTGCATGCGTGCTGGTGTCACGGCCATTTCGGCCACGAACCTTACAGGAATCTCGGTGCGCGTAGACGCGGCCGATGGAGGACGGGATTTCGATTTCGAGGTGGTGACCGCCCCAAGCAGCGCCACCCCGACACCCATCGGGGCGCTGTCCCTCAGCGGCGCCCTGTCGAATCAAAGAGACGACTTAAACGTAGCGATCCCGGCGGGAACCGAGTGGGGTGTTCGGGTTGTTCAAACGAGCGGTTCCGGACGCTCTTCTTTCCGTAAGATGGTAGTAGCAGTTCGACTGAGGAATTAACACATGGCGCTGAAAACACTCGTGATCAAAAACGGCGGGGGCGCGTCCGTAAGCATTCCTGACCTTGGCTTTGCCATCGCGGCCGGGAGTTCCGAAACGCTATCCTCCCTCGAAGAGATCAGGATGGCCCTCCGTTCGGCCGACCTCCGTGCCCTTGCGAACGCGGGCACCCTCGAACTCAACAACGGAACCAATGACGTGGCGACTGCGAACGTGGATGCGTTCATGCAGTACCACGATACCGGTTTGCAAGTCCTGAGCGGGACCGGCTCTCCCAACGGGGTGGTGGAGGGCATTTACGGGCAGTTATTCGAGGACACGAGCACCGGCGGGGTGTGGTGGAAGTGCGAATCCGACCCCGGCGGCACTGTGTGGTCCATGCTCGACACCACCGGACCCACTGGCCCCACGGGGGACCCCGGCGACACCGGGCCCCAGGGCGACACCGGTGACACGGGGCCGACGGGCGAGACCGGCGATACAGGCCCGACGGGGAACGAGATCACAGGCCCCACCGGCGAGACCGGCGATACGGGACCCATCGGTCCGACAGGCCCCTCGGGCACAGGCCCCACCGGCGATCCGGGACCAACGGGACCGGCAGGCCCCACCGGAGACACGGGTGTAAGCGGTGACACAGGCCCGGACGGCAACACCGGCCCCACAGGCTCTCCAGGTGGCCCGACAGGGGCCACAGGACCCACGGGGCCTACCGGGGACACCGGAACAGGCGACACGGGCCCTACAGGCCCCACGGGGGACGTGGGACCCACAGGGGACACAGGCCCCCAGGGCGACCAGGGTGACACAGGTGACACGGGGCCGACGGGTGATGTAGGCGACACAGGACCCACGGGTCCCACGGGCGACCAGGGCGACACCGGTGACACGGGACCCACGGGGGATTCGGGGCCTACGGGCGACCAGGGACCCACGGGTCCCACGGGCGATACCGGGGTCACCGGCGACACCGGGCCGTCCGGAACCGGGCCCACGGGTGACACTGGACCCACGGGAGATCAGGGGGACACCGGACCAACGGGTCCCCAGGGCGATACGGGCGACCAAGGGGACACGGGACCCACGGGTCCCCAGGGGGATACAGGTGATCAGGGGGTCACCGGGGCGACGGGACCAACGGGCGATCAGGGGGACACCGGTGATCAGGGCGACACAGGCCCCACGGGTCCCACGGGTGACGTGGGGGACACGGGCGTCACCGGTCCGACTGGGCCGCAGGGCGATACCGGCGACACCGGGACGGGCGCCACGGGCGACACCGGAGATTCCGGACCCACGGGTCCCACGGGCGAGACAGGGGACACGGGGCCCCAACTGAACAAGGTGTGGATGCAGTTCGGGTTCACGGGCAACGTCCCGAGCAGCGGCACGGCCTACCTGCGCGGCGTGGACGGGATTGCAATGTCGGCCGCCGGGTACGACCTGCTCAAGCAAGCCACCCTCCGGGGAATTTCGGTGCGGGTGGACGCGGTGGACGCATCCAGGTCCTACACCGTCGAGGTGGTGAGCAACCCGGACGGGGTGCCTGCCTCCATCGGGAGCGTGACCCTCCCGGTATCCACTCAGGCCGCGAGGAACGCAGCCATCACACCGGCCGGGGCGACGGCCGCAGGTACCTCCATCGGCGTTCGCATCGTGCGGGCGACCGGCTCCGGACGTTCCACCTTCAACAAGATCAACGTGATCGTCGAATGGGAGTTCTAAGGTGTCGATTGTTCTCGTGGTCAAAAATGAGGGCACAGAAGACGTTCTCATCGAGGACCTCGGGTTCACTATTTCCGGAGAATCCCAGGAGCAGGTGAATGACCTGTTCGACATCCGGAGCTTTCTTCTCTCGGAGAATTTGCGGCAGTTTGCGCTGGCGGGAACGCTCAAGCTCAACGACGGGACATCCGACATCCCCGTTTCCGAGGTGGACGATTTCATTCAGTACCACAACACGGGCCCTGATCAGGCCCATGAGGTGGCGGTAGACGCAACCGAGTTCAGCGGCCATCTTGGAACCGGGGACAGCGACGTACAGGCGGCCCTGCGAACCCTCGATCAGCTCCCGATCTCCGGTGTGACGGGCCCCACGGGTCCGGACGTGCACAATGATCTCACCGGCCGAGACACCTACCCGGCCCACCCGGATAGCGCCCTCAGCCGTTCCGTGCAGAACAAGTCCGACAATTACACAATGGTCCTGTCGGATTTCGGAACCACCCTGCGGTTCACGAACTCCACCCAGAAAACGCTCACCCTCTACTCCCTTTCGGGAACCGAGACCGGGCGCGAGGTGGAGGTGATCCGGACAGGGACGGGGAGTCTCCTCCTGGCAGTCCCCTCGGGATATACGCTGTACTTCCTCGGCGTGCAGTACACGGGGGCCGCGACGGTCGAGATCAACGAGCAATGGAGGCGCATTCAGCTTCGGGCGATCTCGGCGACGGAATGGGAGGCGAGCCTCGACGCCTTGGCGTTCAACGAGTGGAGCTCTGAGGTGTCCGATGACGGCGAGTCCACCACCACATCACAGACGTTGCAGACGAAGCTATCCCACACGACAGAGGAACTCCCGGCTGGAAAATACAGGGTGGGATATGGGTGTGAGTACGGGAATAACATCCAGAAAGCCACCGAGGTCACCGTCGAGGTCGAGGGTTCCACCGTCGCGCTCGTGCAATCGTCTGTCACCGAGGGGGATTACTGGAATCCGTTCGCAGGATTTTATTACTACGACCTTGCAGCCGACGGAACCATCACCGTTGATCTCAAATATAGGAACCTTGACACCGGCGGAACCGCGAGGATTCGCTGCGCACGGATTGAGGTATGGAGGGTGGAGTAGTGGCGAACGCTTCGTACACGTACACGGTTCCCGGGTCGTTTCCGAACGGGAAGGTAGCGCCCGCCCGCTTGGACAAAGAGATCCGCGAGTCGGCCATCGTTACCGCCCTCGATGGAGTCTCCACCGGGGGGACGACGTGCACCGTCACGTTCAAGGCACAGCTCTCCTCGACGGACAAGCAAATTCTCGACGGCGACCCGTCGCAGACGCCGAACCCCGCCACACCGTGCCCGGTCGGCAGCCTGATCGGGGACCATTCCGGTGAGCCTCTTTCCGAACAGGTCCCCATCCCCGTGCAGCCGGTGGACACGTCTGGGCTCGATCCCGAGACGGCCCTCAACTGCACCGAGGGCCTGTACGTCCCGGTCGAGATCGGTGTAAATCCGTCTGTGCTGAACCAGACGTGGCCGTTCCCCATCGACGCAGTGGCCGCTCGGTACGTGTTCGACAACCCAGAGTGGGAGCTGGGTGACAAGTTCGACGCCTTCGGGATCGGCGCTGGCGATCCGTCCGTAGGCCCGGTGACGGCGCCCGTCGCGCAGGGTGGCCGCGTGATCCCTGTGTACCCCACGGTTTTCCAGTACGTGCGGCACGGCTTGTTCGTGAAGTTCGGGAACGAGGACAAGGAGTACCGCGTGGCCTCCGAGGACCAGCAGGCCGGGACCATCACGATCATGGAGGACCTGGAGGTGGCGCTCAGCGGCGGGGAGGACGTGCGGCTGAGGCGGCCGTTCGCAATATCCGTCCCGGTCCACAAGGGGGTCCTCTACCCCATCGGCGACCTGACGGCCGGGTCCTCCCTTGTCAGCGCGGGGAACGTGCTGCGCATCCGGTACCACCACAAGACAGCGCCGCCGTCGGCCTACGAGATAGGAATGGCCCTAATAACCCTCTTTTGAGGTAACGACGATGCCCGACGGAAAGTACAACTACGCCGACGGCCTCAAAGGCTGCCTCGGGTTTTCTCGCACGAAGGGCGGCGGGTTCGGCGGCTTCCTGTCCCGAGCCATCCGGATGTTCTCGGCCGGGGAATGGAGCCACGTGTTCGTGGTCCTCGACCGGGTTCCGGACACAGGCGACTACTACATTATCGAGGCGGCCGAGGCGGGGGTGCAGATCAGCCTGTTCTCGGAGTACGCCGAGGACAAGAACATCGAGTTCGCCCTCTACAAGCCCAAGGTGTCCGAGGAGGCCATCGCCGAGGGGGTCAGGAAGATCCTCCCACTGAACGGCCGCGCCTACGGTTACCTCCAGTTCGTGGGGTTCATCCTCGTGTGGCCCTACTACATGGTGACCGGGAAGCGGAGACACAACCCGTTCGGTGGTGGTATCATCTGCTCCGAGCTCGGACTCATCTACGCGAGGGGAACGCGGGTGAATCCGCCCGTGTTCGACAGGATGGACCTGAACCTCACGTCTCCCGAGGACCTGAACGACAACGCCGACACTGACCGTACGCACTGGCTTTTGAAGCTGACACACAAGGGGATTCCAGGATCACTATGAGCAACGTGATGCTACACGTGCACAACGTCTGTATCTTGGGGGGAGTCCCTGCGTTCATCGCGGACCTCGCGGCGGCCTTTCCCCAGTTCACACACGTTGCCCTCCACGTGAAGGATCAGTCTGAGCGCAGTGCCGAGCAAATGCTGAACCATGACGGGATCACGGTAGCCCACGGTCCGTGCTCCGAGACCGTCATCGAGTCCTTTGACCCTGCCGTCCTCATCCTCCACAACATCTCAGGCTCCTCCGTAGAGGGGAAAGCTCCTTGGGGCTGGTTACGCCGGTGGCCGACGATATTCTGGCATCACAGCAGAGTACGCCCGGCCATCGCTGCCGACCTGCATGTATTCGTCTCCGAGCACCTTCGCCGAAGCTACGCCAACTTGCTTGATAGCATGTTCATAAAGCGGTGGAAGGTGGTGCCTCCGTGCATCCAGACGGGACGTTTCGCAAGGGTCAAGAGAACCACGGAGCGCACCATCGGGAAGCTCGCCACCCCAACGAGGCCAGAGAAATACCCGTTCGTCCTCCTCAAGGTGGCGAAGCGCGTGAACGCCCGCCTCGTGATGCCCGGGGCAAACAAGTTCTATCCGAACGAGAACGGGCGCCTCATGTCCCTCATCCCTTCGTGGCACAAGGTCCCGTGGTTCATGTCCAAGATGGGCGTTTTCGTCTACGTGAACGCGCCGAAGTTCGGCCCGGAGACGTGGTGCCGTGGGGTCACAGAGGCGCTCGCATCCGGGCTCCCTGTGGTGGCAGAGAACCGTGGAGGGATCGCCGAGCAGATCAAGGAGCGCAGTACGGGGTTCTTGGTCCCTCCGGATGACGAATACCTCATCTGGGCCCGCGTGGCTGAGCTCTTCGAGAACCCTGACCTCGCCGAAAAGATGGGAGCGGCCGGTAGGAAGTGGGCGCAGGAGAACGCGGACATCAAGGTGCTGCAACGTGAGCTGACCGGCGACATCCTCGGGATGGTCACGGGGAGGCCCGTCTAATGCCCATCTCCTATCCCGACGCGCTGAGCAGGATCGGATGGAAGATCATCCAGGTGAAGCCCAAGTCCGTCCTTGACATCGGGTGTGGGTGCGGCCTGTACGGCGTTCTCGCCAGGGAATACACGGACATTGACCAACGCAGGCTTGAGCCGTCCACGTGGCAGGCACGCATCGAGGCCGTCGAGGTTTTCCCGGCCTATGTTGGGGAGGTCCACGAGTGGGCCTACGACCGGGTGTTCATCGGGGACGCGCTCGAAATACTGCCCGACCTTGGGCGCTACGATCTTATAATCTGTGCCGACGTGATCGAACATTTCTCCTTCGAGGATGGCTCGCGGCTGCTTGACACGATCCGCGACAAGTCCGACCACGCGATCCTGAGCACACCCGCGAAGTGGATCCCGCAGAAGGACGTATTCGGAAACGAGCACGAGACGCATCGCCACCACTGGACCGGCGAGCAGCTCTCGCGGTGGGGAACCGTGGTCCAGATAGGAAGCACCCTTGTGCTGGAGATGAGCGCATGACCACCCCGACGAAAAAAGAACTACAGAAGATGTTCGGCCGCTCCTGGTCCTCGGGAGGGGAAACACCCTGCGGGCAGGGGTCTACCCTCGGTAACACCGTCGAGATGCGCGAGGGGCTGCGCGATTTCATCGTGAAATACGGGGTGGACAAAATTCGGGACTGCGGGTGCGGCGACTTCCACTGGATGAAAGAGATGATCCTATACGGGATCGACTACAAGGGGTACGACATCGTGGACCGCAAGCGCCGTGATTTTCCCTTCGAGGTGAAGGACGTGATCACGGAGCCCATTGACGAGTGCGACCTGATCATCTGCAAGGACGTGTTCATTCACTGGACCAACGAGATGATCATGGACGCCATCGCCAATTTCAGGGACTACGGCCAGTATCTCTTTGCCGAGAGCACCCCCGGCATCACCAATGCCGACCGCATGACGACAGGGGGAGGCTTCTCTCGTGTGAACCTGGAGGCGCTCCCGTTCAACCTCGGGGAGCCCATGGAAGTCATCCATGACAAGAAGTTCCGCCGGTACTATGGGTGGTGGGACCTGAACCCCTGAGAGGGCGTACCATGTTCTACAGGTTTGTAAAAAGCGGCGTTCGACTTCCCCTCGACCTGGACGATATGTACCAGGACGAGGCGTGCTTCATTGCGGGGGGCGCCCCCGTCCTGGAGGACTTCGCCAAGTTGCTCCACGGCCGCAGGCCGCCAATCCTCGCCATTAACAACGCCGCCACGACGGTGCCCGCCACGTTCTGGGTGGGCGGCGACAAACCGGATTGCATTGACCGCTCCATCCTCTGCGATCCAACCCTCTTGAAGTTCGGTGTGATCAGCAGAAGGGACTACGCCGTGGAGGGGCGCCCGTGGAAGCTGTGGCCCGGCACCCTCTTCTTCGGGACCAAGGACGGATTCAACCAGCGGAACTTCCTCGACCGGCACCGCGATATGTGCTGGTGGAAGAACACGTTTTTTCTTGCTCTCCAGCTCGCCTACCGCCTGGGTTTCCGGACGGTATACCTCGTGGGCTGCGGCTTCAAAATGGAAAAGGAAAGTCAATACGCATGGAAAACCGCGTTGACCGATGAAGAGGTGGCCTGGAACCAGCGCCTCTACAACAACTCCCTTATTCGTTTGAAGGAATTAAAACCTCTCTTTGAAAAAAAGGGACTTCGGGTCGTGAGCTCTACGCCGGGATCTCTGGCGAATGACATTCTGGAATATGTAGAACCGAGGGATGCGCTGCGCGAGTTCGAGCTTCCCGAGCCGAACACGGTAGTGCTCCCCCATAGTTCGAAGGTGTCGAAGCCCACGCCCCAGAGGGCATAACCCCGCACGAGAAGCAGGATGAGATTGTGATGGAAGCAAAGCATGGAAGTACCGACTCAAGCCATGAATACGCTCAGCGATACCGCGTGGGGTGCGCTCTTTGTCATGATGTGTACGACGATGGGATCGGCCATCGTGTACCTCATGCTTTACGTCCGTTCGCTCAATAGGAAGATCGAGGACCTCGGTGAGAAGCGGACACAGGATGCGAAAGACGATGCAGCCGAGGCTCAGAAGCTTGTGCGAGAGTCTCTGGAGGCCGTAAACAAGGCAACCCGGGCCATCGAGGAGCTTTCCCGTAAGGTTGGTGAGTGGCATTCGACTACTATGGATGAACTCGCAAACCTTCGACGCAGGCTCCCAGGAGGAGACTAATGATGGAAGCCCTCCGAAAATGGGTGAACGCGCTGTTCGGAAAGAACGGTTTCAGCGAGGAGAGCCACGAGATCGAGGTCAAGCGGATCAAGGAACGCAGGAATTTTCTGAACGATGAAACGCATGCGAACCTCGGTCGTATGGGAAAGGCTTACGAGGATCTCGACATCCCCGAGGCCCCGGCCTCCGAACCTGACTGCCTGGACTCCGACGCGCTGGACGCCCGAGGATGCGCGGGCCCGTAGGAGGTTCCCATGACCACCGAGGAAGAGGTCCAGGAGATGCTTGAGGCCGTTGTCCCTCCGGACCGGGCGGCCCAGGATACCTACGTCATCGCGGCGTACAAGGACAGCCCAACGGATGAGGGAGAGGTCGGGGTCCGACAGGCGCTCATGACCAACGAGGAGCAGTTCGGTCTCGCCGAGGACGCCCTCGACGCCCTCTGGACGTACGTGGGTCTCGAACGCGGCTGGCCCTCGTAGTTTTCCATTGGACACCGGCACATCGACCCATAGAATGGGTGTATCCCATACCCGGGGGGTACCCGGGGGGCACGAACGGCGACCGTTATAGCTCGCTGGCGGCCCGGGGAGGAAAGATGGCGACTCCGGAAGGGCTTGTTCGTAGATTCTACGGCTGGCTGCACAAGGTTGAGACCGACCTAAAGCGCGACCGAGGCGCGGCGCCCATCCTGCCGAAACTCCCCACCACACGGCCCACCTCTCTCACCGAAGTCTCGCGCCTGACCGTAGGCGTGTACGGTGCTCTCACCGGCACAAAGCACGAGGAACGTGCGGCCTATTGGCGCGGCATCTTCGAGGGAATAGAGCGCGACGGTTGGCAGGATTCCGCGACTGTTGGTAGCGACAGTGGAGAAAAAAATTGACTTGGCCGACACGATACCCGGCGTACATTCGGACGGTGATGGGCGTGCAGGCAGAGCACGACATCCGCCGAATCCCCCGCCTGTGGTATTGGCGCTTCAACCTCGAAACGACCGACGAGGATACGGTCTATGGCGAGGCGGCCGAGACCCTTCGGAAATACCATGACCCCATCGGGGTGCACCTCCTTGTCCGCGAGTGGTCCAAGGAAGAGGGTCCCACGAAGATGGGGGTAGACAAGGACGTGGACCTCAAGCTCACCATCTCGCTCGCCGAGGTTGCCCGGCTCGGGCAGCACTACGGCCTGGGCAACGAGGCCGAGGAAGGATACATCCCCCACGCCGACGACGTGTTCCAATGGCGCGGGGAACTCTATACGGTCACGGAGAGGCTCCGGATCGAGAAGATGATCGGCCCCACCCGGTGGGTGGGACTCTACGCGGGCGCGGCCGTGAAGCTCGTACACGACTCGACCGACATGGACAAGCCGATCAGGGAACTACCAGACGACCCACCGCAGCCGCCGTGGCCGGTGGAGATGAGGAAAGATGGCGTCAGTCAAGGTACACCATAGCGTGAAGGTCGGCGGCCGGGTCTACAAGCTCCGGACGCGCAAACCCTTCATGACCACCTTGGTGGAGAGCGAGATTCGCGCCACGATACCGCAGATGCGTAACGTGGCGTGGGAGACTCGTGACCTACTGATCGACAAGGCCCTCGCGGGAACCGCCCAGGGGCGCCAGAAGGTGCTAAGCCGTGGCGACTTCCCCCGCTCCAAGGCCCCCGGCGGGAGGAAGCAACGGCGCCCCTTCCCATTCGACCGCGACTCCAACCTACGCCTACAGCCTGACTACGTGGACTGGAAGGTCCGCAACGGCTACGACCCGAGGCCCCTGCTCGCCTCGGGAGGGTACCTTCGAAATCTCGACGTGTTCGAGTCCAGGACCAAGCAGGGCGTGACCTACGCGGTCCGTCTCAGGCGCGGCCGTTCCATCCGGACAGGCATCCCCTACTCCATCCTGTGGCGGTGGCTCGAATTCGGGAACTCCACCACCAAGCCCCGTCCGCATTGGCGCCCCACGGCCCGGATCGTGAAGCGCCTCGTGAAGCGGATTCCAGATGACGCCAGGGCGCAGGCCGTCCGTGATGCTCTCAGGGAAGCAACATGATCCGACCGATAGACGAGGCCCTAAAGGGATTCTTCGGCCGCCTCCTGTGGGGCGGGCGCTCGATCCCCGTGGTCTACGCCTCCCCGGATCGTGCGTATGGAGAGATCACCCGGTGGCTCGCCCAGAACAATCGAATCAAGGTCGAGACGGCCGAAGAGCAGATCAGGGCCAAGAAGCTAAAAATCCCGATGCCCTTCTGCTCCGTCTGGACAGAGCCAATGGACTTCGACGCGGAGCGGTTCAGCCCGGGGCGTATCCGTGGGTTCGACCTCGATGAGGAGGCGGGCACGGCGAAGGTCATGAAGGTGCCCAAGCCCGTGGTGGCAACCCTCCAGGCCGATTTCTGGATGAAGAATGTACACGAGGCCAAGATCCTCGAAACGCAACTTGAGCTGCAATTTTGGGACAACGAGCGGACAATTCCTGTTGACTTTTCGGACGACAGGCACTATCAGCCGCCGTATGATGTGCTCGTGCACATGAAAGTTCTGGGGCGCACGAGATTCTGGATCAAAAAGACGGGACCGCTGACCGACAACAGCGACCTTGAAACCGAGGGGAAACTTCGAAGTATACGACGGACGTTTTCGGGAGAGGTAAGGGCTCAGATTCCTCACGTGCCGCAACTGCACAAGGTACTCAGGGACCTCACCTACTCCTTTATCGACGATAACACCCAGACCGAGCTCGAATCGCTCGACGTGCAAGTATCTGGAGGACCGTAGCAATGGCGCAGAACGTGGCAGGCATCGACATTCGGGAAATCGACCTATCTCTATACGTCCCGACGGGCAGCAACGCCATCTTCGGCGTCGTGGGCCCCGCCACCAAGGGCGACACGGACGTGCTCGGGACCTACACGGACGAGGGAAACTTCGTGGCCGCACGCGGCCGTCCCGTGGACCGGCAGCACAGCGTCCGGGCAGGCATCCGCTACCTGCGGAACGGCAATCAGCTCAAGCACGTGCGCGTGGCGGGGACGCTGCTCGACACGGCCGAGCTGACACTCCGGAACGCAACCCTGGACAAGGACATCGTGACCTTCACGGCCAAGTCGCCGGGCACCTGGGCGAACGGAAACGTCCAGATCGGGATCGTGCACAACGGTTCCCCCGCGACCTCCTACGACGTTTACGTGTACTTCTACGGCGTGCGCGTGGACGGCGGGGCCTACACCAACATGACCAACGCCACGATCACCACGCTCATGGCGAATGACCCCTACGTGGACGTGGCCCTCGACACAGGCGCCGGGACGGATTTCCCCGACGAAACCACCGACGCGGTGACGAGCCAGCTCACCCCCGAGTCCCTCGCAGGCGGCGAGGACGGAGCATTCGCCTCGACGCGCTCCGACGACTCCTCGACCGGTGGCCTCGGCGAGCAGACCGCCTACTCGGGCGTCACCATCGCCACAGGCGACGGCGCCTCCACGACCCTGAGCGGGACCGTGAGCCCCGGAGCACCCATCACGCCGGGCACGTTCATCATCACGAGCCCCGGTCCTGTGGTGTGGACCGACGACGGTGAGGGCAATCTCGCCAGCGCCGGGCCCGATGCCGGGTTCATCAACTACCAGACGGGCGAGTTCGTCCTGGAATTCACCGCAGCCCCGGCCCTCGCGTCCCTGATCACGGCGGCATGGACAACCGGGTGGGGCGAGACGGCCGACACGGCCGTGGCCGCAACGCTCGCCTACAGCGGCACGCTCTCGCGGCCGGGCGTCTATCCCGGGGCGGCAGCGGGCGCGAACAAGGTTCTCTTCACCCACCTCCTCACGCAGGCAGCGGCAGCCGTGGGCGGCGGTGCGGGAACCGTGAACTTCCTCGCCCTCTTCGGCGGGGCGGTCTACGTCTCGGATGACATCGAGATCAGCGCCACCATCGGCGCCGTCGTTCGGACGTTCACCTGGGACGGAACCCTGACGGCGGCCGGGCTCGTGAACGTCGCCTCGGACACAGGAGGCTACACGGCCACAATCGACCCCTCCAACGGGGACACCACATTCTCCACAGGCCCGGACAACGCCACGAACATCGACATCGAGGCACGGCATCACGCCTCGGACGACGGCACCGGCGTGCTCACGGGTGTGAACGTGGCTTCCGGAACCATCAACTACCAGACGGGTGCGTGGACGCTGACCTTCACGGCACAGCCCACGGTGGGAGGCACCATCGACGCCTACTACCGCCACGCCACGATCCTCGGTACCGGTGACGGGTCCACCAAGGACTACAGCGGCACCCTGGAGGAATACCCGGTTCGGCCGGGCACCGTGGTGGTCACGGACCTCACGGAAACCTTCACCGACAACGGCGACGGCACCCTCACGGGTGGCGCGGGCGGAACGGGAACCATCGACTACTGGACCGGTGTGATCTCGGTCTCCTTCTTCGCCAACGTCGCCCTCGGGGATGAGGTGATCGTGACGGCCGACCGCATCCTGGCCCACATGACCTCCATCCTCGGCGGCCCCATCGGCAACGAGCGCACGATCACCGGCGGCGTGATCACCGACGGCCTCTACGCCATCCTCGATTCGGGATCCGTCTCGGGGCTGCGGTTCCGGGTGATGTTCGACAGCGCGGCCGTCGAGACCTACGACAACGTGGCCGACCTCGCCGCCCTGCTCACCACGGTGAACGGGGTTTCCGAGTACGTCACCCTGGAAAGCCTGATCACGACGGCCGAGCCCGACGTGACGGCGGCCCAGAACGTGGGCATGGCGGGGGCGTTCACCAACAGCGACGTGGTGGGGGCCAAGGTGGGCAGCACCTACACCGGCCTCCAGCTCTTCTCGAACCCGGACACGGTGCCCTGCCACTTCATCACCACCCCGGGCATCTTCCACCGGCAGGTCCAGGACGCCGGGATCACCCTGTGCTCCACCGGCGGCCGACGGTGCATCTGGATCCACTCCATGCCCGACTTCACGCCCCCGGAGCAGATGACCGACGATCTCCCGGGCGTAAACTCGGCCGATCCCGTGCAGGACATGATCGACTACTCGAACGGCTCCTACACGGCGGTCGCCAAGGTTCCGTACCCGCCCCTCTCGGCCTGGAACTCCTCCTTCGGGGCGGCCTTTGGAACGTGGCTGAACTACTACGACCAGTACACCGACGCGGACGTGTGGGAACCGCCCGAGGGCGACATCGGCTCCCTCGCCGCCTACACGGACAACAACGCCTATGCGTGGTACCCCATCGCGGGCGAGCAGCGCGGCGGCGTCCGGGACGTGAACACCATCCGGTACAGCCCGGACAAGAACGAGCGCAAGCTCATGGGCCCCACCACCTCGGTGAGCACGCCCAACGTGATCAACCCCCTGGTCCGGTTCGAGGGCCGGGGCATCTACCTGTACGGGCAGCGGACCACCCAGAGGAACGCGACCGCCTTGGACCGCATCAACGTGCGGTGGACCCTGAACGTCGTGGAGAACCAGATCGACGTGGTGTCCCGGGTGTTCCCCTTCGAGATCAACGACGACGTGCTGTGGCGCCAGATCGAAGCCGCCGTCCGGTCCATCGTGGACCCCGTGGCCGAGCTCCGAGGGTTCACGGACGTTCGCGTGGTGTGCGACGAAACCACCACGCTCCCCACGGACATCGAGAACTACCGCGCCATCTGCAAGGTGTTCATCAAGCCCGCGCTGGCGATGGAGGAGCTGGAATACCAGATGATCCTCACGCCGCAGGGCGTGGACTTCGACACGGTGGCCCCCGTCGGCTAAAGCCGGGGAACGCATGACGACCGACTATTAGGAGTAGAAACATGGCCCTCGCATATCGCTACACGGGCGGCCACCTGCGGCAGGCTCAAGGCAGGTGGAACGAGCAGAAGAGCAACATGGGGATGATCGAGCTCCACGTGGACACCCTCGGCATCCCCGGGGGGCAGGAAATCCTGTCCCTGTCCTTCTCGGAAGCGACCATCCCCGGCCGCAAGATCACCCGGGGGCAGATCGAGTACCTGAACGGCACGGTCTTCTACCCGCAGCGGCCCGAGCCCCTGGGCGAAATGCCCATCATCTTCCGCGACTACATCGACTCGAACACACGGCTCACCATCGAGCGGTGGTTCGACAAGGTGTACGACGAGCGGACGGGGCTCATGACCGTCACGAACCGGCTCAAGGTGTCGGGCCACCTCGTGCTCTTCGGCTCGGACGGCGTGACCGGGATTCGCACCTACACCCTCTTCGGCGTTTTCCCCATGGGCGAACCCGACATCCGGGTGGACCACAAGACCGGTGAGCAGATCCTCATGGAGATGAACCTCTCCGTGGACCTCATCCAGGGCAAGCGCGTGTAAAAGGAGTGGGGACCTCCGGGGGTCCCCTTCCTATCCATCTATTCTGAAAGGGGCGAAGCATGACCGACGACGCTGCACAGACGGAAGCGGCCGGGAACGGGCACCCGGCAGCGACCGCCGAGACCGCTGCACCGCCAGCGGCAGAAAAGGGCATCACCCTGCCATACGATCTCCCCTCCAGAGGGGTGTTCTACGGGGAGAAGCTCCCCAACGGCACGGTGACCATGTTCCCCATTCGAGGGGAGCAAGAGGAACTCCTCGCCGGGGCCGGGGATGGTGTCGAAGCCACGCCGGTTTTCCGGTCCGTGGTAGCGCAACTCTCCGACCTCAAGGGCCTCGCTTACGAGGACCTCCTCCTGAGCGACTGGGTGGCCCTTCTCCTGAACCTTCTCGCGTTCTCGTACACGCCTATCGTGCGCCTGCGGCCGCGATGCACCTACTGTCACAAGTTCTTCCCCAAGCACGTCAACATCGAGGAGATGCCGTGCACCGTGGTGAAGGATGAGGAACGAGACAAGTGGGCCTCGGCGTTCAAAACGGACCCTCTTCCGTTCAGCAAGGCCGTCGTGGAGTGGAAATTGCTCACACTCAGCGACATGATCCGGGCGGAGGAGTGGGCCGAGCAGCAGCAAAGCACCCAGATGACCCCGGGAAGCCCGCTGCACACGTACACCATCGCCCGCCACATCAAGACCATCAACGGCAAGGAGACCAAGATTCTCCACGCCATCGACTGGGTGCGGCAGGCGTACGGGCGCGACCTTCGTGCGCTCTCCGAGGAGTTCCGGAAGTGGGAGACGGGCTACGACCTGACTCCCAAGTTCAGATGCCCGCACTGTGGGGGCACGTTCCGACAGAAGCTTCCGCTGGACGGCAGCTTTTTTCGTGCGGTTCGTTCCGGACCTGGAGAATCTCCGTCGCCAGAGGTTTGACATCATGGTCCATGGGAAGCAGCCCTACGAGTCGTGGGCTGCGATGACCTCTTGGCAGCGTGAGGATTTCGTGGCTCGGCTCGCGGACAAGTTCCGCGAGGAGAAAGCGAGACACGATGACGCGATGAGGAAAGCGCGTAGTGGCCGACGCGGTTGAGAATTTGGGGTTTGTTTTCTCCGCCAAGGACCTCGCCTCGGGTGTGGTCTCCAAGGCCGAGGAGAACATGGAGGCCGCCGTCACGACGGCCGAAGCCCACGTTACGGACCTCGCCGACGCTGCCGAGGACGCCACCCAGACCATCGGAACGAGTACCGATTCGGTTGTTTCGGCCATCCAAGGGGGCTTCAATCAGACCAATCTGATCCTACGCTCCCTCACGATGGCCCTCACCACTTCCACGGATGAAATACTTGCGGCGACTGGCGCTGCCGCAGAGGGCCTCGGCGAGCTGGACACGGCCGCCGAGGACGCAAAGAAGGGAACCGACTCCCTCGCCAAGTCCTCGGAGGGACTCTTCGGCAAACTGAACTTCGTTCAAGGCGCCATCGGGTCCATCGTTAAGCTGGGCGGCATAGGGATGATCTTCGGCGCCGGGTTCGGCCTGGGGATGAAGGGCATCACGGCCCTGATCAACCTGATCAGCGAGACTCTACAGCCCGCCCTGGAGATCCTCACCAACGCTTTCAAGACGGCCTTTGCTCCCGTGTCGGAGGAGCTCTACAAGCTGGCCGTCCAGGTGGCTCCCCTCCTCACCAAGGCCATCATGCCGGTGGTGGATATACTCACGGAGATCATTCCACACATCGGGAACTTTGTCGCCGACCTGACGGCAGGCGGCGGCATGATGGGGACAGTGTTCGGGGGGCTTAAAACCCTATTCGACAACCTACGCGCCCCGGTGATGACCATCGTGGAGACCCTCGGCAACCTCGCCAAGACGGTTCTCCCGGTCCTCCTCCGGGTGTTCAACATGATTGTGGAGTCGGCCGTCGTTCCCATCCTCACCAAGGTGGCGAACATCCTCGCGGCCGTGATCCAGCGCCTCGCTCCCATCATCGAGAAGCTCATCCTGAAGCTGGAGCCCATCTTCGGCCTTGTGATCGAGGCCGTAGCCGAGGTGGCTGACATCCTCCTCGACGCGCTGCTCCCGGCGATGGAGCCGATCCTGGACATGCTCGACGAAATGCTCCCCGATCTCGTGCCTCTCCTCAAGGAAATGGTGGTGGCGTGGCTCGAAATGGCGAAAGCCCTGGTCCCCATCCTGCCGCCGCTCATCAAACTGGTGGCGCTCCTCGTGGGGAAGGTCCTCGGACCCGTCGCGCTCAAGGCTCTGGGCATGTATATCAAGCTGTGGACGGAGGTTTACAAGCTCATCGCCAAGCTTCTCACCCCGGCAATCAAATGGGTGGCCCGGTTCCTCGCCGACATCGCCCGGGAGTGGGACAACATGGGCCTGTCTGCCAAGGAAACCCTCGATCTCATCTGGTGGGGGGTGAAGCAGGCGTGGGAATGGATCGTGGACAAGTCGAAGTGGCTGTCCGAGAAGGTGATTGGGTTCTTCACAGGCATTCCCGATATGCTGAAAGGGGCCTTTACCTCCTACATGGACTGGCTCAAGGGGGCTTACGAGTCCATTTTCAAGTTCCTGGGACTCGAATCGACCGGGAAAATAGCGGGGGCGTTCATTGATACCCTCAAAAACCTTGTCCTCGCCCCCATCGACACCATCAAAGCGATCATAAATGACACGATCATCGACACGATCAACACCATTCTCGCGTGGAAAGTGCCGGTGATCGGCGGGACGCTGGCGAAAAACCTCGGTTTGAACACACTCCCGTACCTCCAACAGGGCGGAATCGTCACAGAACCCACCGTGGCGACCCTTGTGGAGAAGGGAATCCCCGAGGCCGTGGTTCCGCTGGAGCCCACATACATCCAAAGATTCATGGCGAGCGTTATGCCGAGCCTCGGGGCGCAGGAAATGGGGCCTGTGGAGGTTCGGACGGACTCGGAACTCAAGGATCTTCTGCGCGAGGCCGTGGGTTTCCTCGCCAAGATCGCCACAAAACTCGATGAGGGCGAGCAGCGACGCGCCCCGTCCCTCGGTGGAGGCTTCTAATGCCCGAAGGTCCTCCAGTCATGTGCTCCCTGGTGCTCGAAGCCGACCCGCTGAACCGGCTCAACTTCGAGTCGTTCCCGTCCGAGGAGGGGATTCGGGAGCAATACCAGAGCAACTGGAAACCCGGCATCGAGGCGGGCGCCTCGGAACCCCTGTACTGGACGTGGCAGGGGGGTGGTTGGGCAAACTGGACCCTCACCCTCAAGTTCCAGGCCGGGGCCACCGAGTCCGCGACCCCTGGAAAGACGGATGATCAGATTCTCCAGGAGATGGAGCGCAAACTGCGATGGATCCAGGCGCTCGGGGCGCCCAGGGGGCGCAAGAGGCAGCCCTCGGAGCTCCGGACCAACGCCCGGCCGGGCGACCCGCCCTACATCCTGGTGGTGTTTGGCGGCTTCATGACGCTGAGGAACCTCTGCCTTGGTGCCTCCGTCCAATGGACCGGGCCGTATGACCCGGTGACGGCCCGGCCGCACGGGGCAAAGGCCGAGATCGCTCTACAGCGCGTATCTGGCTTCTACCCGGACTGGTACACCATCGCGGAAGGGAAAACAACGCTGACCGGGCCGAGCAACCCGGTGTTCCAGGCCACACCCGAAGGCCCTGCGGCCGGTGGGGTGGTCGCAGTGGGATAAAAGCATGGCTTCTGACGGACAATTCGAGCTGGACCTGCCTTTCACCTCTCCTTTCAAGGAGACACCCCTCTTCTTGAAGGACGGGAAGGCGTTTTTCGGCATCTGGAAGCCGCCTGCCATCCAGATCGACGGCGATGAGAAGCGGATCAAGGTGGATCTCGCCCACGAGGGCGACCTCACCAAGTACGCCGAGGAGGAATACGGCGATCCGAGCCTTTTCTGGGTGATCGGGCACGTGAACAAGATCAATTATCCGCCCCGGGACGTGGTGAACGGGCTCGTGATCATCATTCCCAAGGAGGAACACGTCATGGCGGCCCTCCAGGCGGCGCAGGAACGTAAACAAAATGTTTAGCAAGCAGCTAAAGATCGAAATCCTGGACCCCACGACGGGCGCGAAGGACGCCACGCCGCTCGTGGAGTCTTTTTCGATCCTCCACAGCGCCTTTCGGCACGGCCGACAGTGGGAAATTCGGTTCGCGGATGAGGACTGGAACTTCTGGGAGCCCTACGTGGCTGGAATCGACCCTCTGCGCGTTCGGCTGACCTTTTCGAAGAGCAACACCCAGGAGACCACAGGATGGCTCACACTCTACGTGGACGCTTCTGAGGCCGACTACAACCGCTCCAGGCTGGACGGGACTCTCCGTGGCGGTGACGCGCTCCTAAAGATGGCCCTGGAGGACAGGACCAAGGCGTGGCCGCAACTCACCGTGGACGCCATCCTGACCCAACTCGCAGCGAGCTACGGATTCGTCCCGGACACCACGGGCATGCTCGGGTCCCGCACGTGGTACCAGCTCGACGAAACCGACATTGACTACCTCAAGTATCTCCTGGGGTTCGCCTCGACCACGGGCGGCCGGGGAGACGTGTGGCTGTGGTTCGACAATGGGACGCTGCACCTCAAGCCTTTCGACACCAAGGCCCCTTCGAAGGACAAGTACCTCATCGGGGGGATCGACGACAGGCTCGCGCACGCCCCGGCGGGATTCTACGGGGGACAAGTGGACAGGGGCGGCGGGCGCCTATTCGACGCCATCGCCCACGACACGAGCACAAAAACGACGCTCAGTTTCACGGCCGGGGCGGTCTCGGCCGGTGGCCCGGCGCTCTCCACCTTCGTTCCGCGCATCCCGGCCCAGGGCCGACGGAGCGCCTACGTCACGGACGCGGACATCTCGCTCCTGCGGGCGGTCGCGCAAGCCCGGTGGGCCAAGTACGCCATGCGGTACTTTGGGATCACCCTCGAAACGAAGGGTTCCCTGCGCACAACCGTGGGCGACATGATCGAGGTGGACTTCCTCAAGGAGTACCCGGACAAGGGGGCTTTCGTTCGAGGGCGCTACCCCGTGTTCGAGGTGGAGCACAAGTACACCAGGGGCGTGTTTCGGACCAATATCACCGGCTACCGTCGGGAAGCGGAGGCCGGGGAGACCGCTGCGGCGGGCGCCAACGTGTCCTCCTCTCGCGGGCAGGACGCATACTTGACCGAGCTCAAGACCGGGCAGACCGGCCTCGGGCAGGGCACGAAAGTGACGGCGAGGGCTCTCGGATGAACCTGTGCAACGGCCTGTGGGCCGCCATCGTTGTTGACACCAAGGACCCCCTGGGGTCCAGGCGCGTGAAGGTCCGCGTGCCCGAGCTCCACGGGACCGTCCAGGATCAGACGATCAAGGACGTAAACCTGCCGTGGGCGCGGCCGTGCTTCCCGTACGGCGGCCCGACATACGGCGATGATTTCGTTCCGGGCCTCCAAGCGCAGGTGTGGGTGGCATTCGAGCACGGGGACCCGCAATCCCCTATATGGGTCGGATGCGTCTACGCCAGCGGCGAGGGGCCTGCCCCGGAGTTCGCCCAGGTCGGCCCGGCGAACCAGCAGCCCAAGGGGAACTACCGCCGCACAGAGGGCGGGTGGTTCGTGGGCGTGATCGAGAGCGCCTCGACCAAGGTGTACCGGGCCAAGTCGCCCACGGGGATGCTCGTGGAGGTCGATGAGTCGGCCAAGAAGGTGACCGTCCAGACGGCCACGGGGTTCAAGCTGGAACTCGATGAGAGTTCGAGTACCGTGGTCCTCCAGGACGCGACCGGGAACAAGATTGAACTCAAGACCACCGACGGCGGTATCACCCACGCGGTCAAGGCCCTCCTCGAAGCGCCATTGATCGCCCTTGGGCAGGCAGCAGCCGAACCCGTCGTGAAGGGGACCAGTTTTCTCGCGGCGTTCATCGGGCATACGCACCCGGGCGTAACGTCGGGACCGGCCTCGACAGGCCCGGCCACCCCACTACCGCCCTCGATCCTTTCCTCTAAGGTGTTTACGGAATGAGCCTCGACCTCAGCCCTATCAGCGGCGTTTGGACCGGCCCGGCGTTCCCCTTCCGCCACGGGGTGGCAGGGGTGCTCGGCCCGAAGTCCGATGATGATGTGCTCGCCACGGCGATCCAGATCACGCTCAAGACCCGGAAAGGGTCCTGGAAGCCTGATCCGAGCTTCGGTTCGTTCGTCTGGGACCTCCTCTTCGAGCCCCTCGATCCGATCACCGAGCAACTTGTCAAGTATTACACCGTGAAAGACATCACGGATCAGATACCCTATGTGGAAGTCACGAGCGTGTCGGTGGCTTCGTTCCCGGATGACCACCTCGTGGAAGTGAAAATCGCCTACAAGCGGCAGAGCGATGCCACCGACAGCATCAAGCAGACTGCCGTTGTTTTTGACAAGCAAAGGGCGGCGTGATGGCTCTACCCGAAGTCACCCACACGGAGCGCACACAGGACGCGGTTCTCCGGGCCCTGAATAGCCTTGTGCGCGTCCGGTTCCCGGCAGATTTCAAGGACGTGTTCAAGGCGGGCGTCTCGCAGGGGTGCCTGTCGGCCCTCGCCTGGATGCACGCGCAGCGGTCCTTCTACTACAACCGCCTTTCCATCAATGCGTTCCTGGAATCCTGCGACGAACGGGAAGCGTGCCGGGCCCTGTGCAAGGCGCTCGGGTACACCATGCGCCCGGCGTCGAGCGCCTCGGTGGCCGTACGCGCTTACCCCGACCCGCCCCAGACCGTTCCGGTCACGCTTCGCCAGGGCGAGCAAGTCCTCGTGGGCGACCTGATCTTTGAGGTCCCCACCGACTACACCATCCCGGCCGGGAAATCCGTGTGGCCCGACGATACGACCGACAACATCATCTCCCTGGTTGAGGGCTCGACGGCCGAGGACGAGTTCGTCGGCGACGGGTCCGCGTTCCAGGAGTTCGAGGTGTCCAAGGACGGCGTGATCGACGGTAGCGTGGTCGTGACGATTGCGGGGGAAGTCTGGGACATCGTGGAATCGGTGATTTTCACCGAGGGTGACGGCTACGGCCGGGACATTTACGAGGGGGACGGCCTCGACAACCAGACGTACGACCTCGCCCTTCTCTACGCGATCATAGACCCCGACAGCGAGGACGCCCCCATCATCCTGGTGGACGGCACGCGGTGGCTCCTCGTTAGCTCCTTCACAGGTGCGGCCGAGGAAGTGACGGTCACGCAGACTGTGGACGGCTTGTCCACCGTGGCTTTCGGTCTCGCGGCCGACGGCTCGGCCCCCGTGAACGGGGCACAGATCGACGTGATCTACCAGATCAGCGGGCCGCAGCAGCGGGTGGAGCTCAAGTACGACGATGACGACCGGGCCACGGTTGTGGCAGGAGACGGCGATTCGGGGCTCATCCCGGCCACCGGCGCGGCCGTTGTGGTCTCCTACCGCGTGGGCGGCGGCACACAGGGCAACATCGACATCGGGGCCCTGGACACCACGATTCGGGGGTATCTCCCGGACGGAAAGCAAATCAACGTGCGGCTGTACAACTATGAGCCCGGGAGCGGCGGCGAGGATCGAGAGACCCTCGACCACGCCAAGTTCTACGCCCCTCGGGTGGCGAAGAGCAATGACCGGGCCGTCCGCAAGGAGGACTACGACGCCCTGGGCTCGACCTACATCGACGCGCTCTACGGCGCCCCGGCCTACGCTTCGGCGAAGCTCAAGCAGGACAAGCCCGAGCGAAACGAGGTCGAGGTGGCTGTCTGGAGCCGGGACGCCAACGGGCGACTCGCCACGGCACAGGACGCGCTCAAGGAGGCCCTCCGGGGGTACCTCCTCACCAAGCGGGTGGAAACCGTCTACATCACCATGGTGGACGGGACCGTGCTCTACTTCGATGTGGAACTCGGGGTGTCCCTCTACACGGGGTATTACTCCGACACGGTGTTCTCCTCCATTCAGACGGCGCTTCAAACCTTTTTCAACTCGGCCCTCGTGAAGCCCGGGGATGACCTGTCGATCTCGCAGCTCTACGAAGTCCTCCAACAGGTGGAGGGCGTCTATCGGGTGGTGATCTACAACCTCACCGGGACCCTCCAGATGCTCCTGGAGCTGACAGGGGATGGCACCACGCAGGCGTTCACGGATCGACTCGTGAAGCCCGACGGCCTCGACATCCAGGGGAACTCGGTCCAGATCAAGACACCGAATCAGGCCAGCCCGACCCAGACCGTCACGGATGACGGCGACGGGGCGCTCATCGGCGACGTGGACCCCCTCGGCACCAACACGATCAACTACGACACGGGCGAGTTCACGGTCACCTTCGGGACGGCCCCCGACTCGGGTGCGGCCATCTACGTCGAAGCCCGCTATGTGTCGAACCTGGAATGGGAGGAGACCCTCGACTCATCCGACGGCGCCCTCTCCTCCATCGACGTGATCTCGGAGTATTTCCCCATCACCAAGACGCCCCCGAGAGGGGTGGCGTTCGGGCAGACTGTCCAGTTCACCGTCCCCGAGGAGCTCCAGCCCGTGGTTCCTGGGCGCCTGTTCCTCATCGGGGGATACGGAACCGGCGAGCTCATCGCCTACGACGACGGCGCGGGGAACATCGCGGGCGACGTGGATGGCACCTACACCAACGAGATCGACTACGAGACCGGTCTCGTGTCCTTCCGCTGGAACGCGGTGCCCCCGGACTCGGGCGGAATTGGCACCACCATCACAGTGAGCCCGGTCCCGGACGGGGTTACCACCTCGTTTACCTGGACAGCGGCCGCCATCGGGTGGGCGGCCATTCTGGCAACCGGTCTGTACGAGGGGCGCCTCAAGATCGACTTCTCGACGGCCTGGGCAGCGTCCGGATTCCGGGATGCGTTCGACAACTGGCAGGGGCGTCTCGACGGCCTGGACCTGGACCACTTCGAAATCCCGACCATCGACTACGCGGCCGGTACCGGCACCCTCAAGTTCTTGTCGGCCCCGCAGGCCGGGGAGCCCGCTGTGGTGCCCATCACCCTCGCGCCCGTCACGGTAATGCTGTACTCGAACTTCGTGTGGTACGTGAAAACGCTGGCGGCGGCCGGTCACGACCATTTCCTCTACGCGGACAACGAGGGGCGGCTCTGGGGGCAGCCTGCGGCGTCTTATCCGACGAACCAACTCATCCACGCCACAGGCCACCTCATCGCCGACCTCGCCTCCGGGCCGGTGGTCTCGGGACGTACCCCGATCATCTCCTACGACGCATGGAGGCAGTCGAACAAGCGCGACATCCCGGTGGACTCCCTGGAGATCGGCGGCCTCGGCACCGTTCTCTCCGAGGAGCTTGAGAAGGAGATCGACCTCTAATGGCTCTTGCGCATCCTATCTTTGTCCCGCTGTATACAAGCGGTACGCCTGTTGGAATCCTCAAGGTGGTGCAGAGCGGGTTCTCTACCATCTTCGGGAATGAGAACGGGAACTCGAACATCTCTCTTCCAAGCATCATGACGAAGAATGTGTTTGTCTGGGACGGCAACATCATTCTTCCCGTGGGGCATTTCTCCACATCGGCACAGGGCGGTGTTCGATTCAACCCAAAAACGGGCACGTTCAACTTTGGGGATCTATACACGTGGGCCGCGCAGCGTATCCCCCTTGGGGACCGCATCGGGTTCATCAATACTTCCTGGTTCCAGAGCGGGCCATCTCCCCGCTACAGGGATCACGCCGGTGGGAGCGGTCCCGCAACAACGCCAAATGAGTGGGCGGTGCTCGGGGATACCGTCCACGTGATCGGTAGCTCGCTCGCAATACAGTGGGCGTACCCCTTCACAACCACCCCCGGATCGGTCTCGCTCACGGTGAAGAAGCTTTGTCCCTATAAGGGGTTCATGTACGCCTTGGAGTTCCATGGCGGGGGAGCGAGGCTTGCGAAGTACAATTCTGGGTGGTCGTGGGTCGCCGCCATACAGCCGATCACGGACCAGGGCGACCTACAAGCCAACGGTGCTGGAGCGGCTTTCTTCGAGGCGGGAGGAAAGCTGTGGTTCTTCGCCTCGTACAACAACGGAGGAACGCAGTGGCACCGCATCTTCGAGGTGGACGAAACGGCCGGGACGTTCACAGAGGACAACACCCTCATTCCCTCGGGGTGGAAAGGGGTCCCGACGAACACTACGCGCCGGTGCTTCGACGTGATCGACGACACGGGTGCATCTCGCCTCGTGTACCTCTTCGCGCACAATGACGCTGGAGCCGGGTGGGATTGCTACGAGTTCGACGGGGTGAACCCCATGAACGATGGCTCGGGCGGCGATGCCCCTGTTTCGAGCGGCGGCCACCGACTCGGGGCGACGGCCGGGGCTATCTGGGACGAATCCGCCGCTGGATGCCATGTGGAGCAGTCTTTCGACTCGGTGCCGTCCGAGTACGCCACAATCAAACACCGTACCTACGACATCGGCGCCAACGCCCCGGCAGACGTGGACCTTCGGTACGAGGACCTGAGCGACCCCACGAGCCGTCCCGTGTTCCCTGTCTGCTCCGAGAAGACCGGCGTGGGGAGCGAGGGGAAAACCAACCTCATCACGAAACCGGCCGGGATCACAACCCTCGCCGACCTGAACGATGATTTTTCGGACGACGTGATCGACCCTATCCTGTGGGAGATTGTTAACCCATCTATCCGAGAATCATCCTATGACTTCGGCGGCGGTTCTACGGCAGGCACGCGCATCTTCTACTCCATCGTAGAGGGGAGTGGCGAGATCAGGTTCGGCGCGAGCGCACCGACCCCGGCGGTGCAAGCAAATAATGGAATCGGTCTCAAGAGCAGATGGGGCATGACGGGGGCTTTCACGGTTCGCGCCAGGATCGCCAACCTCGCAGCTCTGCTCACGCAAGCGAGCCGGTGGTACAAGATGGTCCTCATGGTGAAGGAGGCCACCAACCAGGGGTACGGAATCTTCTTCTGGCGGAACACGAACGTGTACGCCAAGGCGTTCTCCATGTCCCCCAACAACGTGATCTCCGTGGGCGCTGACGGCGCCACCCTGATCACGGACGGGATGGACATGGACATATCCCGCGACGCCCTGGGGAATTTCACCATGACGGTGGACGCCAACGGGACTCCCGAGGTGCTCGCGTCTCCGGGAACGCTCCCTCTCTACACGGGTGAGATGCAGGCTTGGATCGCCGCCTTTACTGAGACCTCCAGCCAGTGGACAGGTTCGCCCCAGGGACCGGGGTTCTCCGATTTCCAGGTATTCGGCGCGGGCGGCATCGGGCTGTTCGAGGGCGGAGTACAGCATGATTTCATGTGGGATCATGTCCTGGACCTCGGCGTGGGCCAGAACCTCTCCGCTGTCATTCACGCTGATACGGATTAAATGAGCGACTACCAGACAACTCGGGGGAACAACCTCGGTATTCAAACCGAGTACAAGTATGGGCCGTCCCATAGCAAGACGCTCGGGATCTACGAGCTCAATGCCTACGGACCCGCGCTCGCAGCCGAGGTCGGGGTGGACTCTCGGAACACCACGTACATTCGGATTCTGACCGCGACGCAGCGCCCCTCCACCAACATCCTCGACGTGAGCGGCCTGATCTACGATGACCAGGGCCTCGTGATGACCCTCAAAAAGGTCCAGTACGGCCCGTCCGAGAGCGGCCCGTGGACGGATGGAACGATCCTGTCGGCCGACCCGGGCTACAATTTCCCGCCGGGCGCCGTTCCTGCCGGGACGCCGTACAACGTGCCTGTGGACATCCTCGGCGCCGCCAGCGGCGACAAGTGGTTCCGGATCGAGATGGACTACGATTCGACGACCACGGAGCACGTTCAAGGGCCTTTCCCCTTCACGGCCTTTGCGCCGGTGCCGGGGCTTCCCGATTTCCTCACGGTGCCCGAAACAAGCAGGACGGGGGACTACCGCATCGAGTGGGGAGCGGGCATCCTCACCGATTACTACGAGCTCGAAGAGGCCACAAACGAGGATTTCACCGACGCCCACCTCGTGGCGACGGGCGTGGTGTTCGAGTACGAAGTGACCGACAAACCGGACGGGGAGTATTACTACCGCGTCCGTGGGGTGAATGCTTTCAACGTCGGGCCGTGGCTCGTAGGGGACAACCCGGTGCAGGTCCTCCCGCCCGAGCCTCCGTCGCTGTTGACGGTGCCCGAGCAGTCCACCACGGGGGCCTACCGTATCTCCTGGACGCCTTCCGAGGCGGCCGAGTGGTACGAGGTCCAGGAGGACAAGAACCAGTCCTTCCCGAACCCCACTCAAATCTACAGGGGGGAAGGGCTTTTCGTTGACGTGACCGGCCGCACGGACGGCCGATATTACTACCGCGTGCGGGCAGGGAGAGGCTAATGGGAAGCGTAAGCGCATGGGCCTCTGGAACGAACTCCTGTGAGGTACGGCTCACACCCGTTCCGGACCTCTACAACCTCCTCCCCCGCGAGATCATCGAGCGAGATCAGGAGACGGGACACGTCACCTACCTCGACTACTGGGATGATCCCGAGGAGAGCGGGGTCGAGATATGGGATGACGCCGGGGCCATCTGGGACCGGACCGGATACAAGCCCGTGCTCGAATCCCTGTTCTGGGTGATGGAGCAGGAGAGCCGCGAGGACCTCATCGCCCTGGAGGACCTGGAGGATCTTCGGGACCCGGACAAGTGCCCGGCCGAGTTCCTCCCGGTCTGGATGCGCTCCCTCGGCCACGCCGTCGAGGAGGGCCTCTCGGAGACCGCGCAGCGCGAGACTCTCAAGGCCATCATTCCCCTGAACAAGATCCGGGGAAAACCCCTCTCGTACGTGATTTTCTTCCGCATGATCGGCTACCGGATCGTCCAGTGGCCCCTGTGGAAAAAGGAGATTCACGAGGCCCAGGACCGCTACGCCCGCTCCCGCTACGAGACGGTGACGGCCGTGACGGGGGAAGTTCTCGCCACCATCCCGGTGGGGGCGACGGCCCAGTCACCCATCCGCCCTACCTCCTTCCGCTGCACCGATGGCGTGGAGACATTCCGGGACGATGGAGAGGGGAACCTGATCGGGAACCAGGGCGGCGACGGCTCTATCATTTACGCCACGGGGGTGTACAGGATAAACTTCGATGCTGGACCGGCGGGCGCCGTCACGGCCGACTACGACCGCGTGGACGATGAGTACCCCTACCACGCGGCCCGAATCGACCTGGACGTGTACATCACCCCGATCTCGGGACCGCCGCCCACGGTGGTGGACGCCTCCTTCGTGAAGCAAGTGCTGGACCGCCTCGATGAGGTGAACCCCATCCACGTGCTTCTGAGGAACCTGTCCTTCATCCTCGAAGAATCGGACGAGCTAATCAACTTCGCCAACGACGCGATGATGTGCGGGCCGCACATGGCCGAGGAGGTCATTTCTACTGAGTGGAACTTCTTCACGGGAGACCTCGGAGCCGAGGGGGAGGACTCCCATCTGATCATTGATCAGAGCAACGGGTTCCGCTTCTGTATCCTCGACGATCTCGCCAATATCGTGTGCCCGGCGAGCGATATAATGGAAATCACCAGCACCCCCGCGCAGCCGCATGATGGGGTCTGGTAGGAGGGACCATGGCAATATCGACAGCGACACCTGAGTACACATTCGACATCCCGGCGACCAAGGCCGCCCTCCTGTCGGCGCTCGTGCGGCAGAACTTCAACGCTCTCGGGAGCCTGAACCTTACGACGGACGCGGCCTACCCGCCGAATCCTCGCCAGGGGCTCCCGCGCATCCTCGCCACCGACATCACAAACGTGAAGCTCCAGCTTTACTTGAATGGCGCGTGGACGGACATTATCCAGCACCTTGAGTCCACGGACCCGGTGCCTCACAAGGTAATCGTGGCTGTCGCCGCCCCCGGCGCGGCCGCGTGGACCATAGACCACAACATCGGGAGCAGAGTCATCGCCCAGGCGTATGACGGTGCTTGGAACCTCCTCAGTCCCACGGCCGTGCAGCAGCCGACCGTGAATAGGGTTACATTCAACTTCGCCGGGGCTCAGTGGGGCTTCGCCGTCTGCATCGGATAGGAGAATGAGATGAGCGACAAGGCACGCAACCGGCTCGCACGGGGCCTCCTGGCCCGGGTAAAACCGGCCCAACCGAGCAGGCCGAAAGCGGGGAAAAATCTCTTCACGCACGGGGAATCTTCCGATCTCGGACCCACAGCCCGTGGGGAGGTTCGGATCACAGCCATCCCGGTGGACCCTGAGACGGGAAAGCCCGTGGGGAAGCCCGAGGTGCTCCACGAGGACAAGAACCTCGTCGTGACGCAGGCCCGTGACCTCATGGCTGCGATGGCGGCCGGGGTCGCCAACAGTGCCTTGAATTACATCGAGCTGGGCGATCCCTCCCCCGCAGCAGCCCCGGCCCTGTCAGACACCAACCTCCAGCAGACCACGGGGCAGCGCAAGGCGTCGGCCCTGGTAGTCACGGGGAACGCGGTCAAGGCCACGTCTCTCTGGCTCGCGGGCGAGGGCAACGGGCTGACCTACACCGAGGCAGGGCTGTTCACCGGACCCTTCGGCGCAGGCACGATGTTTGCCCGGAAATCCGGGTTCTCCATCGCCAAGACAGCGAGCTTCCAGCTCCAATTCGAATGGACGATCATCTTCGACGTGCAGGACGCCACGAACTCCGGGTGCACCGGCGTGGCCCTCACGGGTGCTTCCGACCCTGAGCAGCGGTACATCTTCATCGGGGCGGGCGGGGAGTCCCAGGTCGTGGTCCCCATTGACTTCGTGATCGGTTCATACCGCCTGGAATTCTTCCTGAACGGCCAGAGGATGGTGCCCACCCGGCAGTACAACGAGGCCGCCATCGGGGCGAACAAGGGTGTCAACTTGATCGCGTTCACCCTGAACCTGAACGACGTGTGTTATTTCCGGTACATCCGGTCGTAGGAGTAAGCCATGGCACTCGACGATATTCCGCGCAGACAACTCGACATCGCTTTCGCCTCCTGGTTCGAGGTCGAGCCCGAGAGCTCGGCCCCGTTCAATCAGGTGGAAGTACAGGCCGGGGTGTTCTTCAACCTCGCCACCAAGACGCCGTACGTCATGGCTGCCCAGACCTCGGGCGCGTTCGCCGTGGTCACGGCTCCGGGACGCTACCGCTACGACCTCGTGTACCTCGACCAGACCGGTGTGGTGCAGATCCAGCAAGGGAACGAGCAGGTCGGCGTCGCCACCCCATACACAGGCGCCCCCGGCGACGGCGCGGGCCCGGCCATCGTGGGCACGAGTTTCCCACTGGCCTACGTCCTCATCGAGGAGGACGTGACCGTAGACATTCAGTCGGGCGACATCACCGACCTGCGGGGGGTGTTCCAGAACACCCTCAACATGGACGCGACGAACCCGGCCGACGTGGACCTTGCAGCGGCGCCCGGCTCGGCCGAGATCGCTGCCCGGCGGGATCACGTCCACCAACTCAGCGCAGCCCTCCAGACGGCCCTCGCGGCGCCCTACGACAAGGGGAGCACCCTGTTCTGGACCATCCGGACGGACCTCCCTGGAAACATCAACGCCCGGAGCATGCACTGGATCCTCCACAAGTTCCAGGGCAGGGCGGCCAACGACCCAAACGTGTGGTTCAACCTGAACGTGGGCACCGAGGAGGTGCTGGAGCTGTGGCCGGTGGACTTCGGTGGGACCGGGAACAACATTGGCCTCGGGTTCGCCGACGACACGGACCCTCTCACCGCCGTTTTCCAGAACGGGTGGGTGTACGTGTACCTGATCGGAAACCCGACCAGCGGCGCGGCCGCGCTCGTGTACTCGACCAACGGCCCGAGCGTGGGGCCCGGCCTCACGGACCCCGCATTCGCCGGGTACACCGTGTGGCGTCTGATCACCTGTATCGAGGGCGACGCCGCTGGCGGCGACCCCGTTGCGATCCCGGCCATGAAGATGGACAACATGGTCATCAAGCAGACGGCCACGGGGGCCACCGGCAGCGGAACGAACGTGGGCGGCCACGTCGAGGGGCTGCTCTGGACGGCCGGGCTTGTGCCGACGCCTATCAGTGTTGCGGAGCACGTATCACCCATCGGAATCGCTGTGTTCTTCAACCTGTGGGCCTATGCGGAGAACAATACAGGGGCCGGTACCGGCACTGTCGTGGCGAAGTTCCAACCCGATTTCACAACACCCACTCCCGTTGTCCCGCATCTTGCGTCCATCACGGACTGGAATGATGCGTTCAAGCAAATCGAGGTGGTGGCGAACTCGAATGGCAGCTTCAGTGACGAGCACTACGTGTACGACGGATTCTGGATGACCCTCTCCGAGCTGCGCACGTTCCTCCTGGACATCAACATCAACGGGATCGGCACCGAGGCACTGGGGCTGTCCGTCCTTGCGTACATCGAGGTGAATGACCACGACCTGATCGACTTCGACTACACCCTGTAGGAGCAGGCAGATGCCCGAGAAAAAGAAAGTTCCGCAGCGAAGCAACTCAAAGGCAGAGCTCAAGAAGAGGAGAAAACTCGTGGAGGACAAGCAGGGCGCCAAGGCCCTGGAAGCCATCGCCATCGCGCAGGGGAAGCGCCCGCGAAAATGTGCCAGCCTCGCGGTGCCTCCCATGGCCCCTCCACCCGAAGAGGAGGAGTAGCCTTGAGGCAGGCGGTACTATTGCTGCTCTTGTTCGCCGTGGGGTGCTCGTGCGAGATTCGGGAGCCTTTCCTGAAACTCCACAAGGAGTTCCTCCAGAAGACCTATAACTGGGTTCCTGCCGACAACGAGGCAAGCAAGTACCGCGACCGAGAGGAGGCCGCGAGGGCCTACCTCCAGGAACAGCGGGCCGTCTTGAATCCGTACGCGATCTCGACGCGCCTCAAAGATGACGGGTTCCATTGGCACAAGGAGAGCTTCGACTTCACCTCCTACGACTGGGTGACCGTCGCAAGGAAAAGGGGCGATTGCGACGATTTCATGGTCCTCTGGGAGTCCATCCTCAAATACCAGGGCGACGTGATCCGGGTCACGGTTCGCTCTACCGAGGGGCGCGGCCACGCCATGCTCCTCTTCTACCCCAAGGGCTCCGGGCACGTGTACCTCCTCTCGAACGTGGGCGTACGGGGGATGGCCCCCAAGGGGGAGGAAGATGCGCTCATCCGCCTGTTCTATGGGGAGAAAACAGACTGCTATGTGACCTACAAGGGCATCGAGTAACGCTTCGGAGGCAATCATGGAAGGACTCGACTGGGGGGCAATCATTCAGTTCCTCATCACATCGGGGATCGCTGCGGCCGTCCTCGCGGGCCTGATCAAGTTCGGGACCGGCGCGGTGGGGAAGCAACTCGGGTGGGACGAAAAAAAGCAGACGGCCTGGAAAGAGCGCCTGGACGGGTGGGCTGCGACCGGCATTCACTACGCCGAGGAAGCCGCCAAGCACAAGGTGTTCTCCTCGAAGGACGCTCAGGCCCGGTTCAAGGAAGGATTAGCTGTGGACTTCGTTTCCCGTCAGATGGGGATCGAGGAGGGGCTTGCAAAGGCGGCCGTCCGGGCGGCCTTCTCGCTCTCGCCCCTGGCGAAACCCGTCAAGCACGACGAGGCGGCGAAGTTCGAGGACAAGGATGCAGAGGCTCTGATCGAAGAGCAAGGAGGCTAACATGAGGCGTACAACACTGCTCATGCTTGTCCTCGCGCTCGTGGTCGGGCTGTCCGGGTGCTGCACGATCTCCCAGGAGGTCAAGGATGAGGTGCACCTGAGCTACCTGCGGCAGGGCAAGTACATCTCCCTCATGGAAGAGGGGAAAACGACGCCCGAGCAGGACCAAAGAATGCTCAAGGCCAACCTCAAGGTATTCGCGGCACTGGACCTCAAGATCAACGAGAACGAGGACGCCAAAGAGGACGCAGGGAAGGAGGACCCATGACCGTCGAAAAGCTGGCGGGCGAGTGGTTCGACAAACTCATCTCCGAGGCGGAAAGTCGCCTCGACGGCGTGGCAAGCAACTCGGGACGCCAAGCCGGGATGGGTGCCCTCAAGGTCCTCTCCGACAACAAGGACGGCCTGATAGCCCTGGGCAAGGACAACGTGATGGAGTTCCTCGGAATGGTCGGTCGTGGCGACAGCAAAGAGGCACGGAAGTTCTTCATCGCCAAGACCGAGGACCCGGACGCCCTGATCAAGGACATGGAAGCGGGCGCGGACCGGATCAACGATGCCCCCGATCTCAACTGGGCCGAAGTGGTCGAGAAGATCGTCATCGGCCTGGGCGAGGTGGGAGCCAAGGTGGCCCTCGCCGCCCTCGTGGGACTCCTGTAAGCCCGAAGCGTTGCTGTCAAGCGACGCCCCACCTGAGCCCCGGCGGCCCGGACCTGTCGGGGCTCTTATTTTCTTTATTTTAGTTTGACAATCCGGACGTGATAGCGTATGATACGACCATGAAATACACCGTATTGCGGTACGAATACGACGCCGACGGGGAGACAAAGCGCAAGACGGCCATCTTGCCCGGGTTTTTTGGGCCGGGGAGTCCGCTCCTCGCCGCGTACCTGAAACGGGTACACCCCGAATACATTCCCCGGAGGCCGTCGGTGCGCCTCATGCAGTTCGACGACACGGTGCCGTCGTTCTATGACCTATTCGGGTACTGGAGTGCGTGCTCGGACTGCTCCCTCGGCGAGACGGCCAACAAGCGGGCCTTTTACAGGGGTCCCCTCACGGCCGAGATCATGTGCATCGGAGAGGCCCCTGGCGCCGAAGAGGACCGCGTGGGGCTACCGTTCATTGGGAGGGCCGGTGACTTCCTCAACTGGCTCCTGGAACAGGCTGGAATCGACCCTGACGCCGTTTTGATCGCCAACACGACCCTCTGCCGCCCCACAGGGCCCTCGGGGAAGGACCGGCCTCCTACGCCCACCGAGGTGGGGGCCTGCATCAAACACCTTCGGGACCTCCTGCACGTCGTAAAGCCGAGGGTCGTGGTCCTCATGGGCGCAACGGCCCGGGATGCGTTCACGCGCTCGAAAATCGACTGGGAAACGCGGTTCAGCCTGGACATCCCCACCACATTCGGCCTCATCCATCACCCCGCGTGGTTCCTGCGGAGCGGCGGGAAGGAGGCCAAGGAGGTTTCCAAGGCGACCGCGCTCCTGTATTCCCTCAAGGTGGCGGCCGAGCGAGGCCGTAAGCGCCTACGGCCCGAGGTTGAATGGGAGAACCTGTTGTGGCCCTCTGTCGAGCGGGCCATCAAGCACTGCAAGGGGGATCAATGAGCAAGAAGCCGAGCCCGGCCGCGATCCGGAAGGAAATCCTCAAGCGTACGGACATAGACATGCCCTATGACCCCAACCCGATCCAGTGCGCCGGGTGGCAGGTTCTCCCGGACCACGAGGAGAATATCGTGGTGGCGACGCAGGCGTCCACCGGAAAGACCTTCTTCCTGGAGATGGCGCTCGCCCTGGGCGGCGGAGGCGTCTACGTGACCCCCACCAAGGCCCTGTGCGAGCAGAAACACGACGATTGGACCAAGGACGGCCACCCCTTCGGGCAGTCCATCGTGGTCAAGACAGGGGATCACCCGAGCGACAACGCCAAACTGCTCTCGAAACGCAAGTTCAAGCTCATGACGCCCGAGGCGTTCGGGTCTGCCACGCGCAACCTGAATACGAACCTGTGGCTCAAGGACCTTCGAGCCCTCTGCCTGGACGAAATACACCATTTCGGGAGCGACGGCCGGGGCCACAAGCTCGAAGCGGGCCTCGTGGACTTCTTCAATTCGTTCCAGAATTGCCGTGTGATCGCCGCCAGCGCCACGTTGCCCAACGCCAAGGAGATCGGAACGTGGCTCACGCGCCTGAACGGCCGTGAAACATTCGTGATCGAGAGTCCGTGGCGCCCGCAGCCCCTCTACAAGCATTTTATCCCCTTCACCTACCTCCTCGGGAGCGGCTCCTACTACGTGAACGAGGTGGAGATGGTGAGCAACGCGGCCCAGCTCGCCATGAGCAAGCCCGACGAGAAGTACATCTGCTTCGTGCACACGAAGAATGCCGGGTGGAAGCTGAAAAAGGCCCTCGAAGAGGCTGGAGAGCAGCCCGAATTCCACAATGCCGACCTGAACCTCGCCAAGCGCAAGGACCTGGAAGAGCGTTTCACGGCCGGGGACATCCGGGTCCTGATCGCTACCTCGACGGTGGCCGCCGGGTGTAACTTCCCGGCCCGAAACGTGGTGGTATGCGGGGTGTTCCGGGGGAAATCCGACGTGGACCCTCGGGACCTCATCCAGATGGGCGAGCGGGCAGGGCGCCCAGGCTTCGATCCGAAGGGGGACGCCTACTACCTCCTCCCGTCCCACGAAGTGGACAAGTGGAAGGAACTCCTCGCGTCACCCCCTCCCATCGCGTCCAAGATCAACGAGATTTCGAACCTCGCGTTCCACCTGATCGCGGGGATTGCCAAGGGCCGAGTGACCAATGAGGCCGAGCTGGAGACGTGGTTCTCGAAAACCTTCGCTTTCCACACCGGCGAGCCGGTCACGGAGGCCAAGCACATCATCGACCGGCTCATGCGGGCCAAGGCCGTGGTGGTCGAGGACGGAAAGTGGGAAGCGACGGCCCTGGGACGTGCGGCCGCCAATTTCTACTACGATCCGTTCGACATCTTTGCTTGGCACGCCAACCTCCTGCGGCTCAAGGCCGTGGGGATGAAGGACCCGGAACGCATCCCCGACATCGTTCTCGCGTGGGTGTTCGGGAACGCCCCCTCCGGGTCCTCGGATTTCATCACAAAGGACTGCCAACCGTTCGTGGATATGGTCCGAAACCGGCTCGAACACGTGTCGATGCAGCTCGGTCTTGGTCTCCAGCCCATGAACACCATGATGGGCATCTCGGCGGCCTACGCGGCGCTGCAAGATCCCGAAGAGCACCCGGATGATGGGTTCCCCGGGGGCATCCGGTTCGGAATGTTCAACCTCCAGGGCGACGCCGAGCGCATTGCGGCCGTTATGTGCTTCGTGAACGACAGCACCAAGCTCGGGATGCGCGACGTGATCGAGAAAACCCTCATCCGGATGAAATACAGGGTGCCCTACGAGGCCGTGGCCCTGTGCCAGATCAAGCACGTAGGCGGCTCGCGGGCCATGGCCCTCCTGCGGCGCGGGATTAGGACACCGGCCGACGTGGTGGACAATGCCGACCGGGTGTCGGAGATGTTCGGCAAGCCGGGCGCCTGGATCGTGGATGATGCCGAGCGCCTCGCGCACAAGTCGGGGCATTCCAACCCCAAGTTCGCGGCCCACTCCTGGGCCACCAAGAAGAAGGAGGAGAAGAGCGCCCCGGCCAAGAAAAAGGGTGTCCCAAAGAAGAAGGGAATCAAAAAGGGAGTGAAGAAGGGAGTAAAAAAGGGAGTGAAGAAGGGCGTCAAAAAGGCCGTAAAGGGCCGAAAGAAGGGTGTCAAGAAGAAAATTAAACCCAAGAAAAAGGCGTGACCTTGACGGTCGCTCCGCCATCAAGATAAGCTGAGACTTGTATGTCCTCCAGAAAGCTCATCGACCGGTTCCCAGCTCTATTCTGGTCCCCCGAGGAGTTCGACTCCCCGGACACCGGCGCTGTAATTGCACCGACGGCCACCGTTCTGCGCCGTGAGGACCTCCCCCCGGCCGCTGCTAAGGTGGACACGGCCGCATACCTTCGTGATTTCTTCAAGGCCAAGCTCGGCGAGGAAGTAAGCGACCCTCCCAAGCCGGTAACCGGAGACGTTCTCGTGGTGGGCGGCGAGGACGGGGAGCCCGAGATCAGCATCGGCAAGGTGGGAAACGACCTTATTAAGTCTTTGAACGCATACGCCGAAGAAAAGATCGACAAGAGTTTATTCGTTTCCACCCCCCTCATCGGGGGGCCTAACCTCCTCAAGCTCTTCGGCATCAAACCCGAGGACGTGCCGCAGGCCGAGGAGTCAGAGGGATTCGTCAAGTTTGAGGATCTTGAACTCACGCATGGAGAGTTCAAACAACTCACGGCGCTGGCGAAAGAAATCGAGAAAAAAACGGGCCACAAGCCCGACATCGTGGCCCTTGGGAAGTCTGCCAAGGAGGGCACGCCGTACCACCATGAGACCGCCGACGGTCCGATCAACGTGGACATTCAGAAGGTGGGCGGTAAGAGCACCTTTGCCGAGGATGTGGAGTGGGTGCAGAAGAAGCTCATGGAGGGCCTCCAGCTCACGCCAGAGATGCTCGGTACCGCGTGCGTAGGAACAGGCAAGTCCATGATGGCGTTCGAGGCCGCAGCAAACGCCGCCAAGAACGCGAAGAATGGGAAGTGCTCGGAGTGTTTCTGGTTCGAGCACGCCATCATGGACCCCCTTTCCGGGAAGCCCGTGCACGTGGAGTGCACGCACGAGAAGGTGAGCGTGGAGTTCGCTACCGAGAAGTTCATTGTCGGGAACAAGGTTCCCTGTTTCGGATTCGAGGATGCAAGCGACTGAGGCCCACATCCTGAAAACGCTCTTGTCGTTCGAGTTCATCCCCCGCCATGCCGGGGAGGAGCCCGTCATCGACACTGTGCACGACGCGACCTGGAAGTGCACCGTCTACCACATCGTATTCCCGGTCCAGCTATCCCTCGACGGGTCGCTCATCGTGATCACCAACATCGACCGCGAGACGGGGGAGCCCACGCGGCCGTACATGATCGTCATGTTCGAGCATCCGTCTGGTGCCCTCTCCATGAAGGTGAACAGGAACTCTGTGTGGAGGCGCGAGCTCCGCAAGGCTGTGGGCTTTGCGATCTCGCTTTCCAGGGAACTCCTCTTCAACAAGCCCAAGGTCACCGACTATCCGGATGATCAGACGTGGGCGCAGGCCGCGAATGACGCCAGCGGCTTTAACAAGGCGCAATACGACAGAGCTCGTGCCCGGTTCAGGGCCTACGAGAAGGTACAAGAGAAGAAGGTTGTTCGGGGGCTCAAGAGGGGGTGCCCCGTTCGTGGTTCGGAGGCCGTAGCAGCATGGCTCAAGTCCGCGTAGGAATGGACCTGTGGCAACACGGGATCAAGGCGCTCGCCGGGAGCAAAAACCGCCTCTACAGGTCATGCCGTCCGGGGTATCCCCTCTCGGACGTGTCCGTCGAGGGCATAGACTCCTACATCAAGGACTGGGCCAAGCACAAGATCACCCACGTCCTTTGCCTCCTCACCGACGGGGAACAGCTCTGGTACTACGGCCGGGACCTCCTTGGCTTCTACAGGCGCCGGGGATTCAAGGTCATCAAGATGCCCATTCCCGACCATGGGTCGATGCGGATGGAGCACGCCAAGCGCACGTGCGAACAGGTCGCCAAGGCGCTCGGGGAAAAGGGAACCCGCGTTCTCGTTCACTGTTCGGCAGGGATGGGGCGCACAAGCATGGTGTTAGGTTGTGTAGCAGCATACATGAGTGTCTGTGGTCCACTTCGCGGGGTGAAGGGAACGGGCATCCCACAAACCCATTCCCAGGAACAGCTCATCTCGGAATACCGGAAGTGGATCACGGGAGGCAAATAGCACAGGAGGACCAATGCACAGCGAGGACTCTCTCCCTCTGAGTCAGCAGTTCAGGGAATCCGCCTATTTCAAGGACACGATACGCCCAGACGGGGCGTTCCTCTACGCCACCCTGCGACGCATCGCCCTGCGCGAGGCCCTCCCGGCCGACGTGCGGGCCACCCTCGGGCGAGGGTGCATCGCGGCCTGCGTGACCATCCCCGCCCTCTCGGCCCAGGTGGGCCGGTCGAAGAACACGGTACGCGCAAAACTCCAAGTTCTGGAGGACGCCGGGTGGATCCAGCGCAAGGAGCGCATCGGCCTCCCGTCCGCGTATGTTCTGGCCGACAGCTCGGGGTATTTCGCCGACAAAGTAATGCTCGCCATGGGCGAAGGACCCGTCTGTTCCGACGGGACCCCTCCAAAAATTGGAGGGGTGGCGAGAAAGGAAGCTACGCCAAAACGTAAGCGAGGGCGGAAGAAAGGTGTTCGCAAGCTGTCCGGAAGCTGCGGCGCAAGCTGCGCCGAGGCCGAGGATTATGGCGTATGCGGCAGCTTTCCGGAAGCTTTGGCCGTTTCAGACCCCTCCAAAAATTGGAGGGGTGGCGAAAACAATAATATAGGTAGATATATAGCTTCTTTAGATACTAATAATAGCTCTCCTCTTTTTGTTCACGCCACCCCTCCAAAAATTGGAGGGGTTCAAAACCCTCTCGAAAAACGCAAGCGCGGTTGGGAGAAGCTCCCGGTTGATCGGTGGGGGCACACGACCCTCTGGGCGATGATCTCCGACCGCCTCCTCGAAACAGGAATCGCACCGCTAACCTTGGACACGAAATCCCGGGCTTCCATGCGGTCCCTTGCCAAGACCTACCCGATGGATGAGCTCCAGAGGGTGGGCGAGTTCTTCGCCGAGCACTACCGCGAGCTACGGAACGTGTACGACTGGCGGGGCTCCCCTCGGGGCGGCCTATTCGCCGGGTGGTATACGACGATCCGGGAGCACGCCGACGGCCGCGCCATCACGAAGCGCGGAGCGAAGGAGAGCAAGGAACGGGGATCACAGAGCATGGACGAAATCCCGAGGATTCGAAAGTTCAAGGGGAGCAAGCATGCGACGCCGTGAACTCAAACCCGAGTCGGTGGCCTCCGTCACCGAGGACATGCTGATCAATTCGGGTGTGCCCAGGAAATTCTGGAACGCCCAGCTTGGCGCCGTCGATGGCGATCCCGAGTTCAAGAGCCTCATCCGCGAGTTCATGCGGGACATTCACGAGCACGCCAAGGACGGTATGGGGCTGCTCCTCCGGGGCTCGTACGGGAGTGGCAAAACGTCCCTGGCGGTGACGCTCCTCAAGGTGGCGATACAGCGCGGGGGCCTCGCCCACTTCGTGCAGTCCCGCGACCTCCCGGCAGTCTATTTCGACGACGCCACCATTGATCGGTCCTTCGAAGAGCCCATCGTGATCAAGGACCGCCTGCGCACGTGCAACCTTATCGTGATCGACGATCTCGGCGCGGAGTCTTTCGACACCCACGGGAACGCCGGTGCGCTGATCGAGGGGGTTCTCCGGGACGCCTACAACGAGGAGCAGATCGTGGTGGTCACGACAAACTGCAACGAGGGGGAACTCCGGTCCAGGTTCAACAAGGGGGTGATCAGTCTCCTCCACCGCATGACCACGGCAGTCGAAATCAATTCCGACCAGTGGCAGAAACACGATGAGGATTAGATGGACATAGATTCATATTTCATTGGAACCCTCCTCGCCGAGGGGGACCCCACACAACTCAAGGGGATCAAGCAGGACCTCTTCGACGATGAGTGGCAGGACGTGTACGAGTACGTCGTGGGGTTTCTCAAGAAGTACGGCCGCCTCCCCCGCATCGAGACCGTGACGGCCCAGAAGGGGGTCGAGATCGAGGCGGGCAGCGAGCCGATGCGGTACTACGCCGACGAGCTCCGAAACCGGTCCATCCGAAATGCCCTGTCCAACGGCCTGCGAGAGAAGGTGTTTGCATCCCTCGACCAGGACAACGTGCCCGAGGCGTTCAAGGGGCTCAAGCACGTGGTGGCCGACCTGTCCAGGCGATACTACAACCGCGAGGAAACAGGTTCGGTGTCCATGCGCGAGGGCGTCAAGGATAGGGTGGCCTACTACCGGGAGCGCAAGGCGGCGAAGGGGGTCCTCGGGCTCCCCACCCCGTGGCCCACCCTCACCCGGGTGACGGCCGGTTTCCAGGGCGGCGACGTGATCGTGATCACGGCAAGGCCAGAGATCGGGAAAAGTTGGCTCGCCCTGATCATCTCCGTTTTCCTGACCCTCGCGGGGTATCGGGTGGTGTTCTCCTCCATGGAGATGAAACCCAAGAAGGTGGGCATTCGGATGGACGCCATCGGTTCCCGCATCTCATCGGACCGCTTCCGCCGGGGCGTCCTCACGGCCGAGGAAGAGGCCCGGCTCAAGGTGTGGTACAAGCGGTGCCTGAACGATGAGAGCATGGGCGAGTTCTTCGCCTACGGGTCCTCGGACGTGGAGACCGTTGTGGACCTCGAACTCAAGGTCCTTGAGGACAAGCCCGACATCGTGGTGTGGGACTCTTTCTACCTCGCCAGCGAATCGCCCGACTGGAAAGACATGGCCCAGCTCACGCGGGATTGCAAGAGGCTCGCCGAGCGACCGGACATCGACGTGCCGATCATCCTGATCACCCAGCTTAGGCGCACGGTAAAGAAAACGGACCGCAAGGCCGACACAGCCGACCTCGCATTTACACAGAGTATTGTCAATGACGCCGACGTGATCCTCAGCCTCTTTAGGACCTCCGACATGGAGAACCTGAACGAGATGCTCATCCGGTCCATCAAGATCAGGGACGGCGTGAAGCTCAAGGAACTCCTGATCCAGTGGAACCTGGACACCATGGACTTCTCTGAGATTTATGCCAAGTTCACCGGCGGCACGAGCGGCCAGAAGTTCGACGAACACAAGGAGTCCAAGAAGGATGAAGATTAACGCGGCAATCTATTGCGACGGCTCGTGCCCCATGAACGCGGGCTCCTCTCCGGAAACCCCGGCCGGGTGGGGTTTCGTCGTGGTGAAGCGGGATGACATCTTCGAGCACACGCCGGGCAGGGAGTGGGTGGCGGAGTACGGCGCCGTCGTGGTGGACCCACGCGGGGCCGGGTACGAGGGTGCGGAGCACGGCTCGAACCAGACGGCCGAGCTCACGGCCGCCATCAAAGCCCTCGCGTGGGCGTACCACCGCCGGGACGCCATCGGCCGACTCGCCCTGTTCACGGATTCGAAGTACGTCAAGAACCTCCTTCTGCGGCAATGGAAGTGGGATGACAACGGGGAGATGGACAACAAGGCCCTCGTGCTCAGGGCCCGGGACCTCCAGGATGATGTGGATGCGCGGGTTCGGTGGGTGAAGGGCCACTCCGGGATCTACTGGAACGAGCGTGCCGACGGCCTTGCTCGGGAGGGCCTCCTCGTGGCGAAGCAGAAGATGAAATCGAGGAAGGGCTGAAATCGGCATGGATCGAGAGAGCATCCTCAAGTTGGCCGGTCTCCTCGGGATCAAGGCAGCGAGGGGGCGTGGAGCTAACATTCTGTTACAGTGCCCCTTCGCCGAAATCACCGGAGGCCACGCGAGCGCCGACGATGCGCGGCCGTCCTTCTCGGTGCTCGTGGACGATGCAGGTCCCTCGGCCTGCAACTGTTTCGGCTGCGGAACCCGGGGAACCCTTGTCTCGGTGCTGGCGAAAGCGGCACGGAAGCACGACGGGTTCGATGAGGCCCTCGCGTTTGCCAAGCGCGTCGAGAAGTACGACTTGGAGCGCGGCCTGGAGCGTGCCCTCCACCACGGCCCGAGAATTAGGGAGCGCGAGGGGGAGGGGGCGGCGTTATCGCGTACGCTCGCCCGATTCGTCCGGGCCTGCCAAGTCCACGTGCCCGGCTACGCCCTGGAGCGGGGCCTCACGCGCCACGAGATCGAGCGGTGGAACGTCGGCCTCGACGTGTTCGAGTACAGGGTGACCTTCCCGGTGTGGGACCGCGATGGCTCTCTCGTTGGGGTAATGGGGCGCACGGTCGTGGAGGGGGTCGAGCCGAAATACCTCGCCTACCACCAGTTCTCCACCGGTGAGCATTTCTACGGGGAGCACGATCTCGACATGACCGTGGATGAGGCCGTGATCGTCGAGGGCGGCCTCGACACCATCGTGACGCGCCGATTCCACCCCAACGCCCTCGGACTCCTCGGCCTGCGGCTCACCCCGGAGAAGCGAAAGAAGCTCAAGAAGTGGTTTTCCTCCGTGACGCTCCTGCTCGATTCCGACGCGGCCGGGACGGTCCAGGCCCTCTCCGAGGACGTGTTCACGATTCGGATGGGTCTCTGGCTGTCCAAGGTCATGCGGCTGTACGTCGCTATGCTCCCGTCCGGTGAAGATCCTGCGAGCGCCCCGGATGCCGTCCCGACGGCCTTAAAAAATCGAGTGCTTTGGGACTCTCTGGGACTCGACAAGTCGAAACTGATATGCTAAGATATGAATCATTGGAAGCCTCATAGTAGGTTCAGAGCCTCATAGTAGGCACAAGTTTGGAGGACACAGGTATGGGATTCGCAACACGCGGGATGGGGGAGGCGAACAACGTCCCTTCCTCATCGAGGGTCAAGCCGCAGTTCGAAAAGCGTCTCTTCCTTCGCCCTGGGGATGAGATGGACATCGTTCTGCTGGACGACAATTCATTCAACATCTGGGAACACGGGATGTTCCTCAAGGGCGACAAGCAGGCGTCCAAGATCAAGGTCACCTGCCCCGACGGCACGGCCGACGGCGACCCCAAGGAGTGCCGAATCTGCAACGCCATGATTCGCCACGACCTCATCGGCCGCAACTGGAGAGGGTTCCTCACCGTCGTGGACCTGTCCAAGCGCACCTGGAGAGGCAAGACGTACGTTGACGTGAAGAAGCTTCTCCCGCTGGACAAAAAGACGGCCATGATCCTGGAGCGCAAGCGGGACAAGCGCGGATCCCTGGTGGGGGCGCAGATGCACCTCTACCGCACGGACGGGAACTCCAGCTCCGTGGGCGACGACTGGGAGCTCGTGGACATCGAGGACCCCAAGAAGCGGTTCAAGAACTCCCCCCAGATCGAGCGTACCATCGACTGGGCCAAGAAGAAGGACGGCACGATCCTGACGCGCAGTCAGGCCCTCGCCGTGTTCTGCTCCCCTTACGACTACAACGAGGTTCTCGCCCCCGATGCCAAGAAGGTCCGGTACTTCCTGGCCTACATGGGAATCGACGATAGCGTCCAGGGCGGCGAGGAGGAGCGCGAGGAGGAGAACAACACCGTCGAGTACGGCAATCCCGAAACGCCCCCGGACGATGGAGTCGAGGAGGGGGGAGAAGAACGCCAGCGGGCGCCTGCCAAGAAAGCCGGGAAGAAAAAGGGTGTCAAGAAGAAGGGCGTCAAGAAGAAGGGTGTCAAGAAAAAGGGACGCTGATCAACGCTGCGGTCCCCCTCACGGGGGGCCGCGTAGCGCCCGGTAGCTCAGCGGAAGAGCACCCTCTCGCCTTGGACGATGCGCCGTACTTGGCGGGGCAGCCGTGGAGGTCGTGCACACCGAAGCGGTCGAGCGAGGTCGGTCAGGGGTTCGAATCCTCTCCGGGCGTCCAGATGGACGATATAGCAGAGAAAATCCTGAGTTCGCCGTGGGTCGCGGTCGATACCGAGACCGACGACGATGAGCTCATCCCGGCCTGCAAGAAGTCCCTCTATGGGGTTTCGCTCGCGTGGGGTAACCCCGAGCACCCTGTCGGGGACTATTGGTCCTTTCAGGAGGACGCGCAGGCGTTCAAGACGTTCAAGAAGCGCATCCTCGGACCGCTCTTCGAGCGAGAGGATGTGAATCTCGCGTGGTGGAACTACAAGTTTGACGCGCAGGTGCTCGGGGCCCGGGGCCTCCAGGCCAAGGGAAAGATCCACGACGGGATGCTCCTCTCGTACCTGATCGACGAAAACAACCGGCACGCCCTCAAGGCATGCGCGAAGCGGAGCCTCGGCGTTACCACGGCCCTCACATACAAGGAGTCACAGCGAGAGATCGAGGCCATCTGGAATCGCGGCCAGAAGGTCATCAAGAAGATGATCGCCACGGCGTGGAACCTCTACAGGGACCACAGAAAGACCTCGCAGGTGATCGAGGCGTTCGTGGACCCGAAGTGGCCGCTGGCGAAGCGGGCAGCATTCATGCAGCCGCCGGGGCTCAAGAAAGCGGAGGTGACGCCCCTCATAGATAAGTTTGTACGGCCGAAGGTCGAGGTGAAAGCCGACATTGATCGGAAGAACCTCTTCGAGACGTACGCCACCCATGACGCGATATGGACCCTCCAGCTCGTGAACCTGTACCTCAAGGAGGTGGAAGAGCTGGGGCTCCTGGACGTGTTCTTCAACCTCGAAGTGCCCGTCGTGGAGGCCGTCGTTGACATAGAAACCCGGGGCGTTCGCATGGACGTGGACATCCTCCGGGACCTCAAGCGCATGTACGGCGAGGAGATCGCCAAGATCAGGTCCTCAATCGAGAAGGAATGGGGCGAATGGTTCAACCCCGGCTCCCCTGATCAGCTCCGTCAGATTTTCTGGGGGTACTACGGTATCGAGCCCCCAGATTGGGCGATCAACAAGAAGAACAAGAAGAAGGGGAACACGGACCCCATCAAATACGCCTCGACGGACAAGCGGGTCCTCGAATGGCTCGAAGAGAACCACGACATCCCGCTCATCGGACAGGTGACCCGGCTTCGGAAGCTGGAGAAGATCAAAGGCACGTACATCGACAACCTCCTGGAGCGGGCCGAGGCCGACGGAGAGCACCGTATCCACTGCTCGTTCAACCCGACCGGAACGGTCAATGATCGGTGGTCCTCGAACAACCCGAACCTCCAGAACCAACCCCGGCCGGGAACGACCGAGGGCGTGATCAGCACGGTTTTCGATCCGCAGACAGGAGAGGAGAGAAAGGTCCCGACGATCCGCCGGGCCTACATCCCGAGGGACGGGTACAAGTTCATCAATGCCGATTTCTCCCAGATCGAGCTCCGCTTCCTGGCCCACATCACGCAGGACCCGGCGCTCCTCAAGGCGTACCGGACATGGATGTGCCACACGTGCGGCGCCGAGGGGGAGACGGATATATCCATGCACCACTGCCCACACTGTTGGGCGGATGAGGTGGAGGCCAAGGGCCACGAGTCCATCGAAGAGGGCTTTGTCCTGGGCGAGGACATCCATTGGCTCACCGCCGTGGCGACTGGACTCGTGGACACCTACGGCCCTGTGGAGGGGCGCTACAAAGCGAAAAACGTCAATTTCGGACTGATCTACGGGATGTTCCCGAAGCTCCTCGCGTCCATGATCGGGGTGTCCAAGGAAGAGGCCGAAGAGGTTCACGCGAGGTTCTTCCTCAAGTACCAGAAGGTGCGCAATTTCCACCACTGGGTGCGCAACACGCTGGACGACGAGGGCCGCTTCAAACTCTATAACGGCCGCTGGCGGAATTTCACCAAGGAGCGCAACCTCTGGCACGCGGGCAGGATGGAGGAGTGGCTGTGGCACGGGGTCGTGCGAGAGGCCACGAACTCGATCATCCAGGGCGGCGCTGCCCAGCTCATGAAGATGGTGGTGCGCGACCTGAGCCGGGACTTCCGCACAGGCGACTACGGAGACACCGGAATCGTCCTCCAGGTGCACGACGAAATCCTCGTGGAGTACCCGGAGGAGCGGGAAGAGCAGGTTAAAAAGCAGATCGTGGAGCGGATGGAGCGCGTAGCGAACATCGGTGTCCCGATCATCACGGACCCGGAGATCAAGACTGCATGGGCAGCGTAAAGACAAAGCGCAAGGCATGGCTCGACCGGATGATCCGCGTACGGAAGGACGCCCTCCCCAAGGGGGCGATGGAGCGGATCCGGGAGACTCTCACCCTCGAAAAGAAGAAGTTCGGCGGTGAGCCCGAGATCATCCCCATCTATCGAAAGAGCGGCGCGTTCATCTGGCTGCCCAGGTTCTACGGGGTCCGGGTCCTTCGCCGGTACGGGTTCGAGATAGAGGACAGCCGGTCCGACGGGTTCCAGTTCAACATGGCCTTTCGGGGCCAGCTCGGCTCTCCGCCGTTCCCGTCGGGGCAGCCCAAGTTTGTGGAGGACATCCTCGCCGGGATCCGCGAGAACGGCCTGGGCGGCTTTGGCGTCGCGGATTGCGGAATGGGAAAGACCGTCATGGGCTCGGCCATCGCGGCCGCCCTCGGCCGTTCGACCCTCGTGCTTGTGCACCGGTCTCCCCTCGTGTCCCAGTGGCGCGAGAGCTTCCGACGGCACATCCGGGTCAACGGAAAGGCCCCGGCCGTGGGACTCGTGCAGGGGGACAGGTGTGACTTCGGACCGGAACGGCCGCTGTCGGTCGCCATGGTCCAGTCTCTCAGCGCCCGGGAGTACCCGAAGGATTTCTATCGGGCCTGGGGGCTCGTTCTCATTGACGAAACGCACCATATCCCGGCAAGAACGTGGCAGGAGGCCGTCACCAACTTTTCGTCGAGGTACGTGGTGGGGCTGACAGCAACGCTTCGGCGAAAAGACGGCCTCCAGCCCGTTTTTACTCATGCACTGGGCAACGTGTTGGCGCACCTCCATCGGGACAACGTGCAGGCCGACGCCCAGTTCTATGGGGTGCATTTCCTGGGGGGCGTCAAGAGCATGCAGACGTTCGGCTCGATGAACCGCACCCTCGTGGAGAAGCGCCTCGCCGTGATGCCCGGCCGAAACGAGATCATCGTGGCGGAGATCGAGAAAGCCGTGCAGGCCGGTCGCCAGCGCATCATGGTGTTTTCGGGCGTCCGGAGCCACCTCGCGGAGCTCTACGAACTTCTTCCCGTGGAGCTCAAGCGAAAGACAGGGTTCTATGTTGGGCAGCGAAAACAGGAGCAACTCGACCGCGTGACGAAAAAGACCGTTATCCTTGCCACCTACGGGATGGCGGATGAGGGCCTTGACATCGGCGACATCGACGCGGTGTTCTTGGCGACGCCCAGGCCCGACGTGGAACAGCCCGTGGGGCGGGCGCTCAGGTTTTACGTCCAGAAGATGCCGCCGATCATCGTGGATTTCGTTGACAAAATTAAGCAACTCGTAGGATGGGCGCACCGCAGGCGTGCGCAGTACATCCGGATGGGAATCCGCCTCAGAAATGACGTTCCGGAGGCGAGGAGGTAGAGATGGCGAAGAAGAAAAAAGGACGCGGCAGGCCACCGAAGCACAAGTCTGAAAAGGCTCGGAGCAAGCATCGCCGTGAGCACGGTCTCCAGTATTACCAGGACAACAAGGAGGAGATCAGCAAGAAGCGGGCGAAGCGGTGGAAGGATGACCCGGAGTACCGGGAGCGTGTCCGCAAGCGCGGGGAGGAGGAACGTGCGCTCCAACGGGCCAAGAAGCACGAGGAGCGTCTGGGGGAGGACAAGATCAAGAGCGAGCAGTATTGGAAAGGGCGCCGCACGCTCACCCCTCGCGTGGTGATGCTCGGCGGCAAAGAGGCGACCGTTTTCTCCTCCGGGGTCCTCGGCCGTGCGGTCTACCGAACGATGCCCACAGTCCGACGGTGGATCGTCAACCGCGTGCTGCCCGGCTATTCGTGGCAGGACGAACACGGCCGGTACTGGTTCACCAGGGAGTTCTGCCAAGCGGCCCGAAGGGCCATCGAGAAGGTGTACCTGTACGACGGGCGCCGGGGCGAGACCGTGACGAGGCAGCTCCTCATCGAGGAGCTCACGAGCGCAGGCATTACTTGGAGCCCCTTCGATGAGCCAGCCAAGAAAAAAGGGCGTAAGAAAAAAGGCCGTAAAAAAGGCGCCGGGAAGAAAGCGGGAAGTAAGTCTCGGTGAGATCGGGGAGGTCCTGCGCCTCGACACCCGCGTGGTCCGGACAAAGCATACCGGCGAGGATGCCCGGGTTGACGATGGCGTGGAGACCGTGATCTTCCCGCCCGGCATCCCCATCGCGCAGGTGGGGGTCGAGGTGAACCGTTCCATGGAGATCACGGGAAACCACTGGTTTTCCTGCAAGGTGATCACAACCCGCAACGTGGTGGACACGGCCCCGGCCGTCACCGCGATGCGCGAGGAGCTCTATGAAGAGTCCCTCGAATTCATCGACAACAAGGTGAAAGAAGCCATCGAGGAGGTGAGCACGTGAGTATCTGGATGCCCAGGAGGGCGCGTGAGCTCAAGGCCATGGAAGAGGCCCGGAGGCAGCGCGGCGGGGATATGTCCCAGGTCATCAAGGCCGAGGGGCAGGGCTGGAAACAGCTCGATGACAAGGACACGGGCGAGCTCGTGAACGTGTGGCAATTCACACACACCAAGGGGTACGGCTTCGTGACCCTGGTGGAGGGTAGCTACAACTGGGAGGCCAACCGGGGCGACCGGCCGCCCGACCGTGGCAAATGCAGCAGCCTCGACGACGCGAAGCGCAAGGTGAATCAGCTCGTAGCGGGATAGGAGACACCATGGCGAAAGCAAAGCGTGACCTGGGGGGCTCCCCCGAGAAAGGCCGTGAGCGCATCCGCGTGGCCTCCGAGATCATCAACAAGAAGTACGGCACCCACACGGCCCTCCCTTTGAACGTGGCGGCCGTCGCCGACGTGGAGCGCCTCCCTTTCGGCGTGCTGTCCCTGGACTGGAAAACGCGGGGAGGGATCGTCGTGGGCCGGGTGAACCGGCTGTGGGGGAAGAAGAGCACCCTCAAGACAACCCTGTGCCTCCGGGCCGTCGCGCAGGCGCAGCGGCACTGCCGCCACTGCAAGGCCCCCATCGTGCAGGACCCGGTGACCGAGAAGCGGAATTGCCGGTGCCCGAACCCGAGATTCACCATGGCGAACCCGGAGCAGTTCAGCCTGCTCACCCAGGAGCAAACGATCCAGACGCGCTACGGCATCCTCCCGGGCCCGGCCACGCTGAAAAATCCCTGGGTCACGGTCAAGAACAGTAGCGGAAAGAACATCAAGGTGCTGTTCGAGGAGACGGACCGGAACGAGCCGTGGCGCTGCATTTTCATCGACACCGAGCGCACCATCGACAAGAAGTGGGCCCAGAACAACGGCGTGGACACCTCCCTCGTGGCCCTCGTGGGCGGCAAGTGGGCCGAGATGGTCCTGGACACTACCGAGGAGCTCATCCTCACGGGCGACTTCGACCTCATCGTGATCGACTCTCTTGCCATGCTCACCCCCGAGGACGAGGTGAGCAAGTCCCACCGGGAGAACCCCAAGGTGGCCGGGCAGGCCGGGGTCATGACGCGGGCAGTCAAGAAGTGGCTCAGCGCCATGAACGAAGAGGGGCTCATGAATCGCTACGCCCCCACCATCCTGTGCACCGATCAGGTACGCATGAAGGGGATCGGCTACGGGCAGCACGCCCATCTCGCGCCAGCGGCGTCGAACGCCATCGACCACTCCCTCTCCCTCGACATCGGGATGCGGGCCGGGGGCTACGAGTTCGACGGGGACGTTGCCAAGTACGGGACCTTCGACTACACGGTGGACAAGAACAAGGCCGGTGGATCTCCCAAGGTGAAAGGGTCCTTCCGATTCTGGCTCAAGCCCACACGCGGCCGGGCCGTCGGTGACGTGGAGGACATGAAGGTCGTGATGGCGGAGGCCCGCAGCCTCGGGATCATCGAGGACGGCAAGGGCAAGTACACCCTCCTGTCCGAGTACCTGGAGGAGGGGGAAGAGACCTTCAAGACCCTCAAGGCCCTCACGGCATTCCTCGAAAATAACCCGACCGTCTACGCCGATGTGCGTGCCCGGACCCTCCAATGCCTCATCATGAAGGATGAGGAGGGCGAGATCGTGCTCGGTTCAGAGGCCGAGAAGAAGGTCGAAGAGAAGCCTGTTGAGGCTGTCGAGAAGCCGAAGCGCAAGCAGGGCAAGAAAAAGGGTGTCAAGAAGAGCGAGAACCCTCTCACCCAGAAGTTCAAGGTGTGACACCGCTCAAGAGTCAGGGGTGGCTCGTTCCCGTTCCGGTCTCATGGCCGGGACGGGGTGATTAACAGAATTGGACGAGAGTAAGGAGGAATCGTGAAAAAGAAAATGTTCAAAATAAGATACGACGGGAGCCATTGCACCTTCGATAGCATGGAAGGGGCATTGGAAGAGATCAAGGTTTTCATGCGCGAGCAAGACGAACCGTCCATGATTGCTCTCGAATTAGTCGAGATGACGCAGGAAGAATACGACGCACTGCCCGAATTTACCGGGTGGTAGCAGATTCGGAAGAATGTGAAGAGTGATGAAGTATTCTTGCGCCATTCACCGTGTGGGAAAGCAAGCAAAGAAAGGCGAAAAGTTTTGCCTTTCGAACCACAGGGGATCGCTTCTGTTTTGCACCAGAGCAGAGGGCCACAAAGGCGACCACGTTGCGCACGGTGTCGGCGGCAAACCGTTGAAGAGATGGCGAAACCCTTGGAAGAAAAAGAATTAACAAACTCGATCATCTGGGAGGGGCAATGAAAGAGATCAGGAAAAAGGAATTCGCCAACGGCTCCGTCTACGCCCTCGAAACGCACGATGGCTATCCGGTCGAGGTTACTGATACCTTTTTGCCGTTCTACACGAAAGACGCAATCGGCAGGCGGCAAAACGCCCTGAACACGCATGATCTTGGCAGCAGGGCGGAGCGATGGATGATAGGCGTTTCTGTGATGAGCGGTTGCCCTGTTGGTTGTCGCTTCTGCGCCACAGGACAACTACCGAGGTGGAGGCGACTTGGTGCGGGTGAAATCATAGACCAAATCCGGTTTGTCCTTGAGCGAAGAGATGAACGATTCGAGGACGCGAAGGAATACAAGATCAATTATACGAGGATGGGGGAACCATTCTTAAACACCGAACAAGTCAAACTCGCTGTTTTATGGGCAGACCTTGCTACTCCAGGCGTTCACCAGTACATCTCAACCATTGGCATTGAAGGATCGGACTTTTCATGGATCAGGAATGACGCAACCCTTCAAATTTCCCTGCATTCATGCGACGAAAAGAAAAGGGACTGGCTTATCCCATACAAGCGGAAAATGAGCATTGCCGATCTTGGGAAGATTCGAACAGAAAGCAATCTGAAAACCACCTTGAATCTGACTTTGGTGGATGAGCAGGATTTTGATATTCGTATTCTGAAGGACCATTTTCCAAAAGAAGAATTCTTCGTGAAACTCAGTCCTATAAACCGTAACGCGATCTCTGATTCCCACGGCCTTGGAGGCGGGGCAATCAGGACCGCAAACCTGATTTAGGGGGCGTTATGGAAGAGATCATCAGGGATCTCGAAAGTTCCGGTTACGACTATGCAGTGGCGATTGCCACCAAGGCAGAAGTCGAAGCCGGGGCGGCTTGTGGACAACTGTCGGTTGTCTGCGAGTAGGAAAACGTAGCGGCTGGCCGGGGAAACCCGGCTATGCCGCTAACACTCTCGATCAACTGTAAATTTATGTTGACAATCGCCTCATGATATGCTATACTATACACGGTCAATGGAAAGGTGTGAAGCATGCCAGAGGCAATGATCGAGTACAAGGATTGCGCGGGTCCGTGGCAGCCCTGGGCGATCCGAGTGGGCACCAGGAAGCAGATCGAGGAATCGGCCCGGAGTCTCCTTGAGGAGATCAAAGAGGAATACCCTCGCGGGCAGGTGTCCCTCGTGGACGGCCGTGGGAAGCGGCGTGGAGTGCGGCTGAATGGCAGAGAAACCGAGGCGCAGGAGGACCGAGAACGTCCGAGAGCCGTCACCACGCCGTTCTCGCAAGAGTTCGAGAACCCCCTGGGATGATCAGGAGCGGGACCACGCTAAGTCATTCGGCCGCCAACAGGCCGGGTCCGGGTGCGGGTCCTGCAACAAGGGGGACATCCTCGGCGACGTGCTCCTTCTCGAAGAGTGCAAGACCACATCGGCCGAGACCCTCCAGATCCCCAAGGGCGTCACCATGAAGATATGCCGGGAGGCCCGCGCAATCGGCCGCACCCCGGCGCTCGGGTTCGGGTACGCCGACATGCCTCACGGGTTCCCACAGGAGTGGGTGGCCCTCCCCAAGGACGTGCAGGAAGTTTTGTACAGGATCGCCGCGTGCGCTGGCAGCAACCTTGACGATCCGAAGGTACGAGAGGAGATCAGGGAATGGGCAGCGAGACTGTAGACCTCCCCTTCGCGGGCGATAAGACGTGGAACCGTGTCGAGAGGTACCTCGACGTGCGCCCCAACCGGCGCCCGCGCCACGCCGATTCATTCTTTCACGCCTCCCAGATTCGACGCATGTGCCCCATCTTCGAATACTGGAACCGGACGTGGCTCAAGCAGATGAAAAAGGCTCGTGGCAAGAACCGGGAGAAACTCCAGAAGAAGGTGCACGCCTGTCTCTACGCCGACAGGCCGAAAGCCTCTCTCCAGTCCATTTTCGACCTGGGAACGGTGCTGCACACCAAGATCCAGTACTACTACGGGGTCATCGGCCTCCTCGTGGGGACGTGGCGGTGCCCCATCTGCGGACACGTCGAGGGGGACCCGGACGAAAAGCCTATAAAGATGCCAAGGGAAGCGGTGATCAGCGCCAGCGGCCACAAGATATACGACTTCGCCATCTGCCCCAAGTGCAAGAAGAATCACAAGACGTGGCCCCACTGGGAGTACGTCGAGCCCTTTGCCATTGACGTATCGGACAGGATTGCGGGGTCCACGGACGGCTTCATCGACTACCGGTACGATGGGAAACTGTACCAGGGCATCCTCGAAGTCAAGAGCATCAACGAGAACGGCTTCAATGAGAAGTACGGCGAGCCCCTCCCCAAGGCAGACCACGTGTTCCAGGCGTCCATCTACATGCACCTCTTCGGCCGCGAGTGGGCCCTCATCCTCTACTACAACAAGAACAAGTCCCAGGTGAAGGAATTCCTCGTTCCGAAGGACCCCAACGCCTGGACGTACTCCGTGCGCCGGTCTCGGGCCACCACGCAGGCCCTCAAGAAGCAGAAGCCACCCTCCGACGACTGGAGGACGTGCCAGAAGATCAAGGACCCGGCCGCACGCTCCTGCCCGGCCGCATTCGAGTGTTGGGGCGAGCACCCTCCTGAGAATTTTATGAGCGCGTGATCCGCTTTTCTGGTATGCTGTAAACACACAGATACAGAGAGCGGAATATGGCGGCTACTCGTACATCCAAGAAAAAACAGCGCACACGCAAGCCAGCCCGGCGCGTTCCCACGCGGAAAGCGGTAGAAGGGGCCATCAAGAAGCTCGGCTACAAGTCCTTTGACGCCTACCTGTTCGACCGAGCCGGTAAAACCCTTGCCAATATGGCCGACGAGCTTGGGGTCCCGCGTCCGTCGTTTACAGCCGAGCACCGGAGGCACATGCTCGAACGGGCCGGTGAGGCCGACCCTTTCAGCTCCGCTTGACACCTGGGGAAACGCGCTGTAGCTTATGCCCTGTCCAAGGTGGAGGTTTCAGCGTATGGACCTGTTCTCCGAGAAAGCAATTCGGAAACTCACACCGGGCGAGATCAGGCTCCAAGTGGAGTCGATTGCGTCCGGAATTCACCAGAACAACTACGCCCTGGGGGGCTTCATTCAGCGGGTCCGGTCCGACGGCCTGTGGAAGAAGTGGGGAAAGAGGACCTTCCAGTCCTTCGGCGACTGGTGTTGGGCCATCCTGGGGTTCAAGGATCGAAAGGCCGAGGAGCTCTCCAAGATCCACGGGCGCCTCCAGGAACTCGAAGTCTCCGGGAAGGTCAAAAGCGAGCTCGTGAATCAGGGATGGACCAAGCTCCGGTTCCTCTCCCGGGTTGTGGATGAGGACAACGCAAAGGAGTGGCTCGACAAGTCGAAGATGCTCTCCTCGCGTGCCCTCGAAGCGGAGGTCCGCATCGCCAGCGGCGACCCCGATCCCGATACCGAGGACGGCGACGATCCTGACCCGGAGCCGAAGCCCAAGCGCGTCCGCATGGGCCTGGAGTTCGACCACCCCGACGACTTCCGCTTCGTGACTGATATTATGGCGGTAATCGAGCGCCGCACCGGGGAGCGCAGCAACGGTCGTATTATCTCCATGATGGCGACAGCCTACGCGGCCATGCACGTCCGGGACGATGAGGGTGGCATGGCGGTCGAGGTCGAGCGGATGCTCCAGGCCATGGAGCGCGACTACGGCATCCAGCTCGGCATCATGAACCCGGTGCACAAAAAGGGCAGGAAAAAGGGCGTGAAGAAGAAAGTCAAGAAAGCGTGACCGAGCAGGAACTCATCGCCGAAGCAGACGCCGCGTGTCCCTTCGACGGGAACGATAGGAAGGTGTGGCTCGCCGCTGTTCGCATGCTCGTGCGAAACGGGGCTGTCCTCTGCCCCACCGTCACGAGCGTCAGGTTCCCGGTCCGCAAGCACGAGGCGCATCGAATCATCAACAGGGCCGTCGTTCGGGTTCGCATGCTCCTGGACGCGGCCCTCGGTACTGACATCGGGATCGAGGAGGCAGGAGACCGTGGCACCCTCGCGCACAAAGTTTATGCCATGCGCTGAGAACACCGGGGCGGTGGTCTTGGCGCTCTCGGCATTCGACCCGGGCCACTGGGTGGTTCCGCTCCTCCTGTCGGAACTCACCCCCGAGGAGGCGTTCCGGGTCCTTCGCCTGTGCAGTGGCCTCACGTTCCCCATACACTCCATGCGCGGGGAAGAGGGAATCGAGGAGGAACTCCGGGAGATTCTCAGCGACGAAAAGGCCGACGCCATTCTCTCCCTGGGGGACACGCAAACCGTCGATTTCCAGCATTTCCGCGAGCTCCACAAGACCATCGAGACGGCACGCTGCTTCACATTCGCCCGTGCCCTGGGTCCGGTGAAAGCGGCCGAGCGCCTCGGACTCCCGAAAACAACCGTCCGAGCCCGACGAGCGTACGTGTACCGAAAGCTGAACGGAGGATAGGTGCAGGCGACCGAGGCCATAGAGGCTGAGAAGAGCTCGACCGGCAAGGACCCGAAGATCCTGGTTCTCTTGCAGCAGAGCATGGAACTCCAGCGCATCGTGTCCGTGTGGCCGAGCGTCCCCAAGGACATCGAGAAGCTGTTCGAGAACGTAGAGGCCCCTGTGGACCGGCGGCAGCGGTGGGAGTGGCTCTGGGGGCGTATCGAAGTGGACAGGGCCGAGTGGCTCCGCCTCGCGTTGCTGGCGAACAATCCGTTCAATCGGGACCTTATCGAGCGGGCCATCACGCTGAGGATGGTATTCCCGGACGGCTCCCTGCACGGGTGGGTGGACCGCTACGTCTCGTTTATGGCCGTCGGGGTGTTCGCCGGGAAGGGAAAGAAGGGCAAGAAGGACGATATTCCCCACGTAGCAGAGGGATGAGATGGCGAAACAGGACGGGAAAGTGCAGTGTGCCTTGTGCGGTCGGCTGTTTAAGCAAATTACAGTGACCCACCTCAAGCAGATGCACCCCGAGATCACCCTTGAGAAATACAAGGAGATTTACGGCCCCACCACGCAGAAAACGAAAGCCCTCGCCACCATCCCCGAGGAGTCCATGACTCCCATCGCCAAGCAGCTCGTCCACCAGATCATGTCCGACGAAACCCTCGTGAAGGACCTCACCGCCAAGATCGGGGACGGCCTTTTCGGACAGGCAATGCGCGGCACGACGGCCAAGGCCCTCCTGACCGTCTTGCAGACCCGGATGGCGGCCCTCGAACGGGCGGCCCAGAACGTGGGGAAGGTGAACTCCGAGCTCTTCTCCGACTGGCGACTCAACAGCGGCCGGGATGACGGCGGCCCCACTCCCACGCACGAGCTGATCAAGATCGCCCAGGTCGGGCAGACCGAGCTCAGGGACATCGCAGAGATGATCCTGCGCACCGGACAGATGACGGTCCTTGACGGCCAGAGAAACATGGGGCCGAATGTGCAAATCCAGATGTTCTCAGGGGAGCACGCGAAGGTAACCCTCCCGGAAGGGCTCACCCCGCAGCGCCGAGAGGACATGCGTAGGCTCGCCGAGCGGTACACGCGGCCCAAAACAGACATCGACGCCGTGATTGCCAAGGCACGAGCCCTCCGTGACGGCGCGGACGCCGTTCCGGTCCAGGTGGAAGTGAGTGATGCAGCATCCGAATCCGAAGGAGATAGCGGCGGCTCCTCTGAGTGAGGGGGAGATCGAGGCTATCTACTCCGACCTCGAAAAGGGCAGCGAGAAGCTGTTCTCCAGGCTGAGCCCGGAGCAGCGCGACTGGTTTATCAACCTCTTCGAGCGCCTTTCCGAGGGGGATGAGGCCATGCTCGAAGCCCTCTATGCCCAGGACTACGACCACATTCCTGTGTCCCCCGAGGTGTTTTTCACCGAGACCGACTACCTCGGGCACATGGGGAAGGACCTTTATCGGGCGTGGTGGCCCCACGTTCTCAACATCTGCGACCCGCAGAAGAACGTCTCCGAGGTGATTTTCACGGGGGCAATCGGGTTCGGGAAGTCATTCGTGGCGAATGCGTTCCTCATCCCCTACAAAATCTACTGGCTCTCCTGCCTGCGGAACCCGGCGCGGTACTTCGGCCTCGCGGACAACACCAAGATCGTGTTCGGTATCTACGCCATCACAAAGGACCACGCGGAGGAAATCGGATTCTACGACCTCCGGGATCAGGCCCTCGACAACAGCCCGTACTTCCGCTACGTGTTCCCCCGTGTGCCCGGTGAAGGGACCCTGATTAGCTTTGACAAGGGAATCCGGGTCCTTCTCGGGTCGAAAGAACTCCACGCCATCGGCCACAACCTGTTCGCCATCTCCCTCGATGAGCTGAACTTCTACGAGCAGGGCAAGAACACAAAGAACAAGGCCCACGACCTCGTGGCGGCCGTCTCGCGCCGTACCGAGTCCCGGTTCAGGACGGAATCCGGGGCCGTGGCCGGGTTCGTGGTACTCATCTCCTCGAAGCGCACAGAGACCGACTTCCTGGAAGAGCGCCTGCGGAAGGTCCGACGGCTCCCTGGCGTTTACGTCGTTGACGCCGCGTTCTGGGAATTTGACGAAAAGACGATCTACAGCGGCAAGAAGTTCCGGGTGCAGCTCGGGGATGAATTCCGGGACGCGGCCGTGCTCGATGAGGTCCTCTTCGACACCGATGGGGTCGATGTGCTGGACATCCGGGCCGTCGGAACCGAGGACGATACGGCCGAAACAATCGTGGTGCCCGTCGAGCACTACAAGGCTTTCGTCGAGGACCTCAGCGGGTCGATCCGCGACGTGGCCGGGCGCAGCACCAGGGGGTTCAACCCCTTTTTCGGGAACAAGCAGATCGTCCACGACATGGTGGACCCGTCCCTCCCGGCCGCGTTCGACGCCGAGAGAATCCCCATTTACGTGGACGACAACCGGCAGCTCGTGGAGGCCCTCAGCGTGAAGCGCCTCTGCCGGGTGAACATGAACCGGTGGATCCCGCTCAGGCATCCGGGGGCGCCTCGGTACATCCACATCGACCTCGCCAAGAACAAGGACGCCTGCGGGATCGCCATGATCCACCCCTCCAGCCACTACATCACCAAGGAAGAGGATGAGGAGGGACGGCTCCGCGAGGAGGATGGGGTCCCGATCATCACGGTGGTGAAGGAAATCGAGATCGACTTCGCCCTCGCCGTGACGGCCGGTCCCCGTGGGGAGGAGATCGACTTCCAGAAAATCCGTAACTTCGTGCTCTTTCTGCGCAGCATCGGGTTCTGGATTCGGGAGGTGACCTACGATTCCTGGGAGTCCGTGGACAGCATCCAGCTCCTGCGCGGCGCGTCCATCACGGCCGACGTGCAGTCCGTGGACCGCACGGCCGTCCCGTACAAGACCCTGCGACGTGCCCTCGCCGAGCGGCGCGTCCGAGGGGCGCCCAACGAACTCCTTCGCACGGAGCTCATAGGCTTGGAACATGACGTGGAAGCGGATAAGGTGGACCACAGGGAGGGCGAGTCGAAAGACGTTGCGGATGCCACGTGCGGCTCGACTTACCGCTGCCTCATCGACAAGATTAAGCCGGGTGACGTGCCTCCGGAACACCGGGGGCAGACCACAAAAACACGGGATTCGAAGTACGACAAGTACCTCGACCAGATCAAGGGGATTGTGTGATGAACGACATGCTGGAAATGGTGCTATTTCCGTGGTCATCCTTGGCCCGGATCCAGGGCTTGCAGCGGCGCCCCGAGATGGGTCGCAGCTACCCCATGCCGCAGCCCAGGGACAAGGCACGCTCCCGCGACCCCATCGAGAGGGGCAGCCGGTCCGGTGACTGGGTGGACCAGATCATCGGGACCCAGAGGCAGTACACCCGGCTCGAACTCTACGCAATATACCGCGAGATGGACATGGACCCGCTCATCATGACGGTCCTGGATGCCTACGCGGAGGACGCCACCCAGAGGGACTTCGAGAGCGGCCGCACGGTCTGGGCCACGGCCAAGAACCCCGAGGTGCGCAAGATCGTGACGCAGTGTCTCGAACGCATGGAGATCGAGGACGTGGCATTCGCCATCGTGCGCTCCATGGCGAAGTTCGGCGACGAGTTCGAGCGCGTCGTGGCCGCCCAGAACGCGGGAATCCTCCACATCCGAGGGTACGACCCGTGGGACATCGCCCGGATCGAGGACGAGCACGGGCGCCTGGAGGCGTTTTCTCCGTGCGATGCCGAGGGACGGCCTACCAACGTGCAGAGCAATTCGGTGCCCTTCTACAAGGCGCTCCATTTCCGCCTGCGTGGTATCAGGCGAAACGACATCTACGGCGGCTCCATCCTGTGGGGCTCCCGCGAGAAGTGGCGGCAGCTTCAGCTCATCGAGGACCAGATCGTCATGCAGCGCCTCCTTCGGCGCCCCGACCGTCTCCTGATCCTCATGGACGTAGGCGGCATGCCGCTGGCGGAAGCGTATGAGGCGTGCAAAGAGTGGGAGGACCGGATCTACAAGGAGCACAATGTGGACCCGGTGAGCGGTATTTTCACGTCCCAGGGCACCCCCCTCCACGAGGCCCGGGACCTGATCCTCCCCCTCGGGCAGGACAACAATACGCGCATCGAGAACCTTCCCGCCACGACGGGGAACGATCTCTTCCGGGACTTCGAGATCATCCTCGGCCGTCTCCTGGGCGGCCTGCGGATGCCCAAGGGCTACTTCGGCTTCGAGGGCGCCTACGAGCCCAACATGAGCCTCGGGAAGCAAGACGTGAGGTTCGCCAAGACGGCCACGAGGATCCAGCGGGCATTCCTGGGGGAACTCGTGCGGGCGTGCATGATCGACCTCGCGTTCCACAACCTGGACCCGTTCCGGGATGAGAACGCTTTCGACCTCCACATGGCCCCCGTGAGCGCATTCGCCGAGATCGAGCGGGCCGAGCTCCTCCAGATGCGCGTGGACCTCATGGACCGCCTTGCCCGGCTCGGGGAGGATATGGGCTTCAACAAGGAGGCGTGGATTCCTTACGTCCTCGAAGAGGTCGGTCGGGTGCCCAAGGACCTCGTTGACAAGCTCACCGCCCAGGGCGAGGGGGCGGCGGCCGAGGCCGTCGAGGCCCTTTCCGAGGACCCCAAGGCCCTCGCCGGTCTCGCGCTCATCCAGGAGGGCCTCCCGACGATCAGTTCCCGCAGCAAGCGCGGGGGCATGAAGGGCGGCGTGGAAGAGGCGCAGCAGGCCCTCAGCGAGGCCGTCAAGCGCCTCAAGGAGTCGGGCGCTGAGGATGAGAAAACCTGGGCCCCGCTCAAGACCATCCCGGCCGGGTCGGACGCCGTGCGTGCCATGCACACGGAGAGGGCAGAGCGCCGTCTCCAGGTGATCCGTGGCCTTTCCAATGTTCCGGAGAGGGCAGCATCGTGACCGAAGAGGTACGAACCTCCAGCAAGGAGATGATGCGCAGGATCGCCCGGCGCACAAAGATTCCCCAGAAAACGGTGGCGAGCGTGATGACAGCCTTTGCCGAGGAGGTGGGGAACGCCCTGCTCCAGGGGGAGGTGGTCATCGTACGGGGAGTGGGGCGCCTGCGGCGGAAGTGCTACACGGCACGAAACTGCCCCACCCTATCGGGGAAGCGTGTCACCATAGTTAGGCACGGTGTCGCCCTCAAGACCTCGGGAGCTCTCCTGAACAGGCTCAAGGAGGGGAAGGATATTTTCGATGAAGTCGAGCAGCTCTGACGACACCCGAATCATCGTGGCCTACAAGTCCGAGTGCCCCATGGCGAAGGACGGCAAGCACGAGTGGAAGATGGGGAGCGGCGACGCGGGCAACATGCCCTCCCTGGAGTGCGCCCTCTGCGGCCAGCTCACAACCCAGAGGAAGCTGTGCGACTGATCGAACTCGACCAGCTTTTCCTCGTGCTTGAGGATGACCCAGGGATCGGCGACATATCGGACCCCTTCTCTGGGATCGGCGCCCAGGCGCGTGAGGACATCGCCCCGGCCCTCGAAGCGTATCGACGGTGGGAGAAAGACCAGCTCCTATCGTGGTCCATCGCGGAGAGCAAGGCTGTGGGGAGCGTCGCGTACGAGCCCTTTTCGAGGGGGCGCGAGTTTGCCAGCATCGCGGCTCGGCGCCCCTCCTACGCCCGCGAAATCCGCTACGAACTCTCCTCAGCCAGGAAGATATTCAACCGTATCCAGGCCGATCTCAGCGCCAAGCTCTTGCGCCTGACCCGCGAATTCTCCGATGGGGAATACACGGCGGCCGAGTACCAGCGCCTCTCCGCCGAGATGCTCACGGACTACTACGAACGGGCGTTCAATGCGGGACGAAAGGCTTCGGGCCTCCCCAAGTTCATGCCGAAGCAGACGCAGCCCACGCAGTGGGAGCGGTCCTGGTTCCGCTCGGCCGTTCGACAGGAGCTCGCGTTCTGGAACAATTTCGTGGCCGATCTCGCGGCCGGGCGCGTCCAGTTCGCCCCGAAAGACATCAACGTGCTCCCGAGACCCCCGGCGCGTCCCTACTTCGCCGAGGAGCGCATCGGGATGTTTGTCAAGTCCCTGGAGTCCATGTTCGACTCGGCCCGGGTCACCGGCCTCCCCGAGAACGTCCTCATCTACTGGAGCGGCCCCGGCCTCACGGACAAACGAATCTGTGCCGGGTGCGCGTACATCGTGGAGAGGCAGCCCTTCCCCAAGGACCTTGTACCGGCGGTACCCCGTGCGGGGATGACGCCCTGCCTAACAAACTGTAGGCACCGTCTCCTGGTACGCAAGGCCACCTCGAAGGAGATCACGCAGCGAAAGCGGGCCCTCCCGAAGAGGGCGTCCATGGTGGCCGGGCTGGAGAAGATCATGAAGGAGCGTCGCGGCGGGGGCCGTAGGCGCTTACGCAAGCCCCGGGGCGCCCTCACGAATCCGTGGGGGAACAAGTAGTGTATCTCCTTGCCCTGGACCTCGGCGTGGCCGGTTGTGGCGCGTGTCTCTACAACATCCGAACGGGTGACCTGGACCGCGTGAGCGGTGTCACCACCAAGAAGAACGGCAAGTTGACTGCCACGGTGGATGACTTCCGGAGAATGGGAGAGGTCCTCGACTTCTTGCAGGAGTTTCGGGATGAGCCCGTGGTGGGGGTGGCTTTCGAGGCACCGGCGGGGGCGAAGAGCGCCGACGCGGCCAAGAGCCTCGCCACGGGGCGCACGATGGCCTACATGATCGCTCGGGAGGACAAGCTGCCCTGGCGAGCGTACACCGTAGGCGCTTGCAAAAAGGCTGTGGGGCTCAAAGGGAACGCCAAAGCGGACAAGTCGATCACCCAAAAAGCGGTGATGGACCGGTGGCCCATGGCGCTGTGGCCCCTGGGGCAGAAGCATTTCGAGGACGCGGCCGACTCTGCGGCCGTGGTGTTGGCGGCCGAGAAAGACGGCTTTATTGAGGCACTGAAAGAGCGATGGAAACACCTCCTGTAAGCAAGATCATGCTCGAAATCGACGGCCTGTTCTATCCCCAGACCGTTTTCGACGCCATGCTCAACAAGGTCATGGAGGAGGTCCTCCAGGGGATCATCAACCGTTCAAAGTCTCCCCGGCGCACCGTGCTGCGCCTCAAGGCCCTCAGATCGACGGCCGTACGCGACCGCGTGTACAGAGAGGCCATGAAGCGTACCAAGGATTCCGTGCCCGGTCTCAGGCCCAAAGAGATCGACGATTCCTATACCCTCCTTTCTCGAAAAACATCCCAGAAATCCGCTTGACAATCCGTTCGTGATAGCATAAGATTCAAGCATTCGAACGTGATTGGAGATGCACATGGATGACGAAAAACGGGCCCTTCTCCACGAGGCCATCATGCTCAAGGGGAAGCTTGACTTCTTCGAGAAGAAGTACAAGGAGACCAAGGCGGCCCTCCGGATGCTCATGGAGGAGGACGGCGATGCTTTCCTCGACACGGAGGACGGCAGGGCGTTCTACAAGAGCGGATCGGCCACCATGCTGACCGATGACGGCGCCACCATCGCCCGTCTCCTGCACAAGGACGAGCTCGTGGACCTCATCGCCGGGAAGAAGCTCACGAAGGGGGATGCAAATTTCCTCCTCACGGTCACCACCGGCCGCAACATCTCCAAGCTCCTCACCGAGGTTCCCTCGCGCTCCTTCACCGCCGAGAAAGCCCGTACCAAGGCCGAGAAAGCCCGTATGCAGGCGGCCATCGACGCGGAAGCCGAGGAGGCCATGAAGGACCTCCGCGAGCGCGTGAACCGCTTCCGCAAGCGCCTGGGCCTGGGGCGTAGCGAGCGCCTCGGGGAGCCGAAGGGCAGAGCGGCCGCGTACAGCGGAAAGGGGCGCCCGAGGAAGGGCGGAAAGCCCGCGAAGAAAAAGGCCGCGAAAGCGAAAAAGAAGTAAATAAACCCCGCATTTCCACCGATATGAAGTATGGAGGATTTCCCCGATGGCAAAACTTTCCCTGAACGACCTTGTGTCGAGGATTCGGGAGCTCATCCCAGAGGGGTGTTCCCTGGTCATCGACCACAGCCGGGTCCTGACAGTGGGCACCCCCAAAGAGGAACCGCCGAAAAAGGAGGAACCGCCCGCGAAGGAGGACCCCGACGACATCGACCTCGGCGAGCCCCCTCCGGAAGAAGGGGCCGACGGCGCTGGCGACAGCGGAACCGAGGAAGCGGCCCCCGAAGAGCCCGAGGCGGAAGAAGGGGCCGAGGAAGAGGGCGACTTCTGGAAGCCCGAGGAGCGGTGCCAAGTCGAGATCGACGGCAACAAGTACCCCGGAACCGTCAAGGAAGTGAACGACGAGACCGAGAAGGTGTTCGTGGTGTTCGATGACGGGGACGAAGCGTGGTACGCGGCCGACGCCCTGGAGACCCTCGAACCCGAGGAAACCGGCGGCGACGACGACAAGGGCTCCTTTGGCCTGGAGGCCCTCGGCCTGCCCGCCAAGATCCACGAGAAGCTCGAAGCCGAAGGGTACGCCACCGTGGGCGAGGTCCAGGAGGCCCTCGACGACGGCACCCTCGAAGAGCTCAAGTCCATCCCCAAGGCGGCGCTCTCATCCATCAAGAAGTCCGTGAAGAGCTTCGCCACCAAGTAACCCTCTCAAGCTGGGCGGCTACCAGCGGCGGATAGGGGGCGGCCTACGGGTCGCCCCCGCTTTTTTTTGCGACTGTCGGTAGCGACAGTCGTTCATTTTTTTACCATTTCTATGTGCAATCGCACTGCGATATGGTACACTCCCGGTTGTCAGCACAGTGAATCCGCAGCACAGGAGGATGCTATGGGCAAGAAAAAGGGAGTTCGCAAGGCCGTCGGTGGCGGCAAGAAGAAGGGTGTCAAGACGCCCAAGAACCGGCACATCGTCGGAACGTATGTGAACACCAGCACGCTCCGGGAGGCGCCCGATCTCAAGCTCCGGGAGGTGGACAAGGAGTCTGCCGAGTTCAAGGAGCTGGTGGCCTCAATCGAAAAGCACGGTTTCTACGACCCCATTCTCGTGACCATCCGGGACGGCTTCCCGCACGTGGTGGACGGTTACAACCGTCTTGCTGCGGCCCGGGAGGTGGGCCTCAAGGAAGTGCCCATCACGCAGGCCGACGGTACGCGGGAGAAACTCATCCTCGCGGCATTCGACCTTTCCACCCGGCGGATCAACATGAGCGCCATGACGGAGGCTCGCGCCGTCGCCAGGGCCATGGAAGCCCTCGGTACCCGAAAGGCCAAGGAGGTGGCCGAGCGGATGGGGCGCTCAGAGCGATGGGTGTCGATCCACACGCAACTCCTCGACCTCCCGAAAGCCCTCCAGAAGGGGCTCGACGGCGGCGACACCAACGTGACCGTGGGCAAGTGCTACGACCTCCTGCGCCTCCATCCGGATGACAGGTCCAGGTTCGTGGGGAAATTGCGTGAGCTCACGGAGCCGTTCTTTCGGGACCACATCGAGACGGCCGTGCAGAACGGCAAAGCCCAGTGGGTGGACGGACGCAAGCAGCCTCGCAAGAAAAAGGCCGCCAAGAGGACCCCCGAGGAGCAGGCCGACAAGCACCGGCACACTCCGGAGACCGTACGGGAAACCCCGGCCGCGCCCGTGGTGACCGTCTCGGGAACTCCTGAGCCCGTTGTCGAGGCCCGTTCGGTGGGCGAGCTCCAGCGCGGGATCCGCAAGGCCGAGGCCAGCCTCCAGAAGTACGAGAACAAGAGGGAGGCAACGGCGGCCAAGGCCAAGGAGAAAGTGAAGGACAAGCTCAAGGGGAAAGCCCTCCAGGAGTACGTGGAAGAGCGCCTCGCCACCTTCGACAGGAAGAACTACGGACAGATCGTGTTCCTCCGTGGGCAGATCGCGTTCGGTCTCTTCTCGTTGAACCTGAACCCGGACGCGGACAGCCTGGAGGCCGCCCTCAAGGAGTGGCGCAAGGAAAAGGGCCTTGACAAGCCCGCGAAGAAAGCGGCCAAGAAAAAGGCGTCGAAGGGGAAACCCGCGAAGAAGAAAGCGGCCAAGAAGAAATCCCCCAAGAACAGCAAGGGCAAGAAGTAGGGGATTGCGCTCGTGGCCGTCACGGCCTACACTGAATTCGGATTCACTGAGGGGGAATCCTGTGCGGGGAGGGCGGTGCTGTGGGCACCGCCCTTTCTTTATGCCTATTTTTCCTTGGAAAGCAGGTCGTGATAGGGTATAATCGGCATGTCGTGTAGGAGAAAACACGTGCCATCGCCGAAACAGGTAGCCGGTCTCCATCGTCGTTTGTCCCTCCTTCAAGCCGAGGGTATTTCCGCTGCACCCACCCTCGAAGGGCCCGAAATCCCGTTCAAGAAATCGGGTACCTTCCGCATCTATTCCGCCGAGCACACGCTCCCGTTCGAGGGGACGGCTGCGGCTCTCCGGAAGTGGATCGAGGGGAGGGGCCTCAAGTCCTTTGTGGTCCAGCGCATCCCCGAGCCCCTTGAGGGCGCAATCGAATACGTCCTCGTGAGCACCCGAGACCCGCGAACAGGAGCAGACGTTCCTGTGGGCGAGTTCTATGCGGACAACGAGTGGTATCCCCTCTCCGGGTACACAGGCAGTGAGGAGCACCTCGCCGACCTTTGCAAGGGAGTGGAGCGCGTTCTCAAGGACGTGTGCCTCGTGGAGGCGGTACGGTACGCCGATGATGAACCCTTCTGCGTGCTGTCCGTGTTCCCCGCCGTCCGGAGCGTCGGCGCGGCGCTGGCGTTCGTTCGGGATTTCGCAGACGAGGAAATACTCACCCGGGAGGAGGCCATCCTCCGGATTTCCCCGGCCGACATGGCCGCCCTGGAGACGCAGACCCTCAGCGCCCCGGAGGGAGAGGCCATCGCAAAGGGCTCCCCGGCCGTGCCCGGCGTCGCGTACGCCCCGGCGGCGTGGTCGGCTCAGGAGGCGATGGAGCGGTTCGCCGTGACAGGTGATCGTTCCGTTCTGGCCGTGAAGATGACAGGCCCGGAGGATGTGGCGGCTCTCCAGTTCTGCTCCGGTATCGTGACCGAGACCGGCGGCCTCACATCTCACGCGGCCGTGGTGGCCCGGGGGATGGGCCTGCCGTGCATCGTTTCGGCCGACAGGATCGGACAGCGGCGCGGTGAGGAGATCACGCTCTCCATTGACGGGTCCACCGGCCTCGTGTTCGAGGGGAAAGCCCCCGTATCCGAGGAGACCGGTACGCTCGTACTCGATGAGGTGCTCCAGTGGGTGCCTCCCGCCATGTCCGTCTATGCCAATGTGGACACCCCCGACGGGGCCAAGGACGCCGTAGGCGCGTACGGCGCCGCAGGGGTGGGGCTCTGCCGCACCGAGCACCAGTTCTTCGGGGCCGACCGCATCGAGCCGTTCAGGCGCATGCTCATCGCGGACACGGACGCCCTGCGCAAGGCCGCCCTCATCCGACTCCTGGAGTTCCAGCGGGATGACTTCAAGGGCATTTTCGACGCGGCCGGTGGGCGCCCGGTAACCATCCGCCTCCTGGACGCGCCCCTCCACGAGTTTTGGAGCGAGGACGCCGCCCAGGCCCTCGGGGTGTCGAAAACCGCCGTGAAGCGGTACGTCGAAACCCTCCACGAGTCGAACCCTATGCTCGGTCACCGGGGATGCCGGTACGGGATCACGGCCCCGGAGGTGTACGCCATGCAGGTGCAGGCGGTCGCTGAGGCGGCGCTGGCGGTGCACGCGGAGGTGGCGACGGCCCCGCGCATCATGATCCCTCTCGTGGCCTCTGTGCGCGAATTCATCGCCGTACGCTCCCTCGTGGAGGACATCCTCACCAAGGTGATGGGTTCGGAGGGCAAAAACATCCCCATTGGCACCATGATCGAGACCCCACGGGCCTGCATCACGGCCGATGAGATCGCCCGGGAGGCCGATTTCCTCTCCTTCGGGACCAATGACCTCACGCAGATGGTGTGGGGCTACTCTCGGGATGACGTGGAAAAGTGGATGCCCAAGTACCTGGACCTCCGGGTCCTTCAAGCCAATCCGTTCGCCACGCTCGACGTTCGAGGGGTGGGGCGTCTTATTCGGCTCGGCGTAGAGCTGGCCCGAGCGGTGCGGCCCACCATCGAGATCGGCGTCTGCGGGGAACACGCGGCAGACCCGCGTTCCATCTCCGCGTTCGCCCATCTCGGGGTGGACTATATCTCCTGCTCCGTTTCAAGGCTCAAGATGGCCCGGTTGGCGGCCGCCCAGGTGGCCGTACGAGGGAGGGAAACTTGCATATCCGTTTAATGGACCCAAAAACGCACCAGATCGTGTTTGACGGAGACCCGAACGAGAACATGAAGGATTTCCGGGACGCGCAGCGACTCTTCCCGGAGGCAACCGTCCAGGAAATCTCCGCTCCGCCCGCTCCGCCCCCTCCCAAGGTCGAGGCGGTCTACATAGCGGCGGCCCTCTGGATCCTGATCGGAGTTCTCGTTCTCGCCGGGACCCTCGGCCTGGGCGTGCGTCTCTTTATGTGGGCGGCTGGCCTGTGAGCGAGAGTACACCACACATTGCAGAGCCGTGCGCCACGTGCGGGATCTCTGGGAAAAAGCCCAAGGGCGCGGTATGCTGCCGGTACATCACGGTGAAGCTCATGCCCCCGGTCGATGAGGAGGACTGGGAAGAGATCAGGTGGTGGCTCGCCCACGATGGCACCATGGTGTACGCCAACGTGCTCTCCTCGAACCGGGTCGAGTGGCATCTCCAGGTGGACACCCGGTGCGGCTTCCTGGGCGCCCGTAACGTGTGCGGTGCGTACGCCGTGCGCCCCGGTCCCTGTCGGGAATACTCCCCGAGAGAGTGCGAGGCCGTGACGGGGGCCGAGCAGCATGACATCGAGCTCCGGACCATGGAGGACGCCGAGCGGTACGCCGACGCGGCCCTTCGACTCGCCCAGATCGCCGAACGTATCAAGAACCCTGGCGACGAACCGGAGCCGCATCGCGTTTCGGCCTACAGTGTGGACCCATGAAGCAAGGCAAGCACAGACCCAAGGACCTCCTTCGCCCGAACCGGGCCGCGATGCGCCGGGCCCTGAAACGCCCTCGGATCGACGGTGCGAACCCAGAAGCGTTCGACGCCCATCTCGACTGGTTGGTGCGTAGAATTCGACGATAGGCTACCTGTTCCATTGCCCACGGCCCTCTATCGGGCCCCTCCGATAGGGGGCTCTTTTTTTTTCTCGCGTGCGGGAGTTTTCTTTGAATTTCGCTTGAAAAGTGGACCGTGACACCCTATAATAATAATAGACGGGGAACGAAAGGAACGACGGATGAGAAAGCCAAACGAAAGGAGAAACGGGATGAGCACGGAAGCAACCTTCGAAACGGTCTGCGGGCTGGAACAAAACGAGCGGTACCCCTACGACGTGTTCTCGGTGGGCGACAAGGCCCACACCAACGAGTACACGGACTCGGCCCCCGCCACGGTGGTCGAGGTCAAGCGCGGCGGCCGCGAGGTCACGGTGCAGATGGACAACTACCGCCTCGCCGACGGCGAGAAGCCCGAGATGGTCCCGGGCGGGTTCGCGGCCCACTGCACCAACCAGGGCGACCTCAAGTACGAGTTCTCCCGGAACGAGGACGGGGCCACCCGGACCTACACCCTCCGCAAGTGGCGCGGCCGGTACGTCTGGACGCCCAAGGGCGGGACCCCCGACGGCCACCAGAGGCTCGCCAAGGGGTGGTACGCCTACTACGACTACAACTTCTAACAGCGACGGACGCGGGGGTCCTCCGGGACCCCCAGAAGGGAGACCAGGGATGGCTGGAAAAGGACTGATCGACCGCTTCAAGAGGGGGAGCGCCACCTACACCTGCTACGACTGCGGGAAGCGCACCAGGGACACAGGGCGCGGAGAGGGAGCGTACCTCGACGGCTCCGAGGGGCTCTGCTACGCCTGCTACATGCGGGAGAGCGCGGAGAACGAGCACCACGACAACGACGGCCAGCACAGCAAGGGCATGGAAGAGCACTGCCCCCTGTGCAAGTAGGAGACCCCAGGATGACCTACCCCGAATGCGGAGACTACGGCCCCGACGACCTCGCCTCCGACGCCATGAACGAGGCGACACGCCTGCTCTGGGACAACGAGCACTACGCGGAACACGCCTGCGGCTCGGGCTCCCCCTCGGACGACATCGAGATCGCCCACCACTGCGGACTGGACACCGCCAAGATCAAGACCGACGCCCTCGCCTACATCGAGGAGCACACCGAATACGCGGACTGGTTCCGCGAGGACGCCCGAAAAGCCGTGGACGGCTTCTTCGAGGACGCGAACCTGGAAGAGGAGAAAGGTAGCACAAGATGAGGAAGAGCATGAGCCGCTCGCTCTGGGAACTCTTGAAAGACACCATCTGGAGGGACGACCCCCGGGGCTCCGGGTGGGTGTACCTGCACGCCGGTGCGATCAATCGGTACCTCGAACGGAACGGGTGCCACCTCCGGATCGACGGGGACACCGGCAACTTCGAGGCGGTCTCGACGTGGGACGATGGCACCTACGGCCGTGGGAAAACCGCCCTGGAGGCCCTCACGGAAGCCTGCCAGCTCTTCCCCCTCTTCCGCCACGAGATCATCCCCGCCGAGCTGTGGCCTGCCCGCAGCGACGCGGCCTGATCCCGCAGGCCAAAACGACGCACCGGACCTCCCACAAAGGCCGCCGACCCTGGCGGCCTAATTTTTCTCTCGCGCACGCGGATTTTTCTTTAATTTCGCTTGAAAAGTGGACCGTGACACGCCATAATACTAATAGACGGGCAACGAAATCAACCGACGAAAGGAGCACGAGATGGCGAAACGGAAAGTCAAACCGAACTTCGAAAACGGGGCCGAGGGCCTCGTGGCCGAGGTTTCGGTGCACCGGAGCCGCATGGCGGCCTTTAAGGGCGCGGTCCACGAGCTGCGCCCCCGCTTCCCGGGCCTCAAGGCCGTCCTGACCAACGATCCGATGGAAGGGAAAAGCCCCCTGGACTTCCTCCCCGACCCCCCTCCCGAGCACGTGACCTACACGGTCTCCTCGCCCTACCCGACCTACCGGGTGGGCCCCTACGAGCTCCGGGCGGTCCTCACGACGGACTCGGTGGGCAAGATGAGCCTCTGGACCCCGGAGGACGGGGCCATGGACCGGGAGACGGTCGAAAAGGCCGACTTCCTCCGGTGCGACCACTGCGGCAACCGCAGGAACCGCAAGAAACTCTTTTTCTTCCGCAAGGACGGCGAAACGGCCCTCACCCAGGTCGGATCGACCTGCTGCAAGGACTTCTTCGGGGTGGACGTGGAAAGGGAACTCAACAAGTTCTGGATGGACCTGGGCGACGCCCTCGGGGATGAGGACGGGTGGGACAACCCCCAGAGCCTCGGCGGCGGCCGGGTGAACGGCCACCAGTTCGAGTGGGTGATGCCGGTCGCCACGGTCTACGTCGAACGGCACGGGTACGTCTCGCGCCGCAAGACCGAGGGCCCCGGGTTCGGGATGGCGACGGCCGACCAACTCTCCCTGGTGCTCTTCCCGCCCAAGTTCGGGAATGAGCCCAAAGAGGCCCGGGAGTTCCGCGAGGAACTCGTGGGGGAGGCCCGGGAGCGCGAGGAAGCCCTCATGGAAGAACTCAACGCCTACCGCGAGGAAAAGCGGGCGGCCCACGAGGCCAAGTGGAGCGAGTTCTCCTTTAACCTCGTGCAGAACTTCGAGTACACCACCCTCGGCTTCGCGGCTTTCATCGCCTCGGACGTGGTAAAGCGCCGGGCCGAGTCGAACGCCCCAAAGGCCCCCAAGTCCAAGCGCCTGGATATGCCCGAGGGCGGGAAGCACGGCCCCCTGGGCACCTTCGAGGTCACCTTCCAAAGGGAGGAAGAAAGCCAGTGGGGAGTCGCCTACTTCCACGTGGCAAAAGCCGAGGACGGCACCACGGTGATGTTCCGCCGGGGCAAGGGCGACCTCAAGGTGGGCGAAAAGGTCGAGCTGCGCGGGAAGGTGAAAAAGCACCTCAAGGACGCCACGGTGGTCTCGAACCCCCGGGTGAAGGTGTTCCGGGCCGACGGCGCCGACACCTGCCCGGCCTGCGGGGCCAAGAGCAAAAAGTACCGGTTCCTGGAGTTCCGGTGCGGCAAGTGCAAGACCTACCACGACCGGTACACCTTCGAGGACCGCGAGGACGGTACCGAGACCTGCGCCGACTGCGGCCTGAACCTCCCGGTCCGCGAGACGGTGGAGAACGGCGGCAAGCGCCGGTGCTACCCCTGCAACGACACGATGCTCGCCACGCTGCGCGAGAAAGCAGCCACCTAATCCAGGCACGGGTGCTCTCGGCACCCTTTCGAGGGGCCCCTTCGGGGGCCCTTCTTTTGTGGATCCACGCGGCGCTGGCGATGAAATTAAATTTTAATTTCGGTTGAAAAGCGGATCATAACACCCTATAATACTAATAGACGGGAGATGTGAGACAGACGGGAGACGAAATGAGCCGCCTCGGAAACCTGACCCCCACGGAACTCACCAAGAGAGCCAAGGCCGAAGCGAAGCGCACGGGCGAGTCGCTGTCGGCCACGAAAGCGCGGATGGCCCACGAGCTCTGCGCGGCTTCCAAGACCCACGCCCATGAGGCCGAGTTTTTCGTCCTCTCCTACGGCATGGGAGTGGACAGCACCGCGATCCTCCTCCGGTACCTGGAGGACGGCTTCGAGGCCCACGGGATCGACCCCAAGCGCCTCACGGTGCTCACGGCCATGACCGGCAACGAGTTCCCCGAGCTGAAAGCCCTGGTCGAGGAGCACATCCTCCCTCGGCTCCGCGAGCACGGGGTCCGCTACGTGCAAGTGGCACGCGAGACCGCGAAGGAGACCTGCGCGGTGCTGAGCGACACCACGACCCCCAACACCCTCCACCTGAGCGGGGCTTTCACCCTCCGGGACGAATGCACCGCGACGGCCACCATCCCCCAGAGCGGCGGCTGCCGCAAGTGCAGCATCAAGAGCAAGGGCTGGCCCCTGGACATGATGATCGAGCGGCTCACCGGCGGCCGCCCCTACCTCCACGTGATCGGCTTCGAGAGCGAGGAGACGGGCCGGGCGGTGAAGGACGCCTACTGCGGCACCGACGCCCGCATACCGGCCTACCCCCTCCTCGACTGGGGATGGAACCGGGCCAAGTGCCTGGAATACATCAAGGAGCGGACCGGGGCCGACTGGACCAAGAGCGCCTGCTACTTCTGCCCCTTCTTCGGCCAAGGCGCGGAAAAAGCCCTCCTCGAAGAGCGGTGGACGACCCACCCGACCCTGGGCGGCGACGCCCTCTACCTGGAACACACCACCTTGGCCCTGAACCCCCGGCAAACCCTCTTCGGCAAGAAGTCGGCCCGGGAGTTCGCCGAGAAGCGCGGCCTGGACGCGGCGCTGGCGGCCTTTGAAGCGCAAAAGAGCAACGCCGAGTGGGTGGTCTACCGCCTGCGGCGCATCTGGAAGAACGGACGGGCAACCAGAGGGGTGGACCCCGAAAAGCGCGGCCTGAGCGAGGCTGAGGCCCTGGAGACCCTCCGGGAGATGGCGGCGGCCGAGGGCGCCCGGGTCGAGACCGACGCGGCCGGGATAACCAGGGCGATGCACAGCGGCAAGCCCCTGAGCGGGACCGGCACCGAACACTTCCTCGCCGCGAGCCCGGTGAGCATGACCAAGGCCAAGCACGGCCGCCTGAGCCCCGAGAAGTTCGAGGCCCGCTGGAAAGAGGCCACGGCCGGGTAAAAAACTTTGAATATCGGTTGAAAAGCGGATCATAACACCCTATAATACTAATAGACGGGACACGAAAACCACCGACTGAAAGGAGCAAAACCATGGGTTGGAGCTGCGCGACGGCCGCCGCCAAGACGCTGGACGCCTTTTCCAAGGCGTGCATCGAGAACAGCGGGAGCCAGAACAACTGGACGGACCCCAACGGGAGCACCTACTTCTTCGAGACCTCCAACAAGGAGCACCACGACGGCGCCATCACCGGCACCGTCTGGAAGGTCATGGGCGAGCGTTGCCGCCGGTCCGGGTCCTTCCGGGTCGAGGGCGACGGCACTGTCACCCGGGCCCCCAAGTTCCTCAAGGCCGCTGCCAAGGCCGCCGAGACCGAGCCCAAGGGCTGCCGGTCCTGCGGCCGCACCGAGCCCGTTCCCACCTTCTCGGTGGTCCCCTCGGGCAAGGAAGAGGTCACCTGCCCCACCTGCCTGGGGCCGGTCTACGTGGACGCGACATAGCACCGGGGGCCTCGCCCCCGAGATGGGAGACAGAAATGGGATTCGCCAACAGAGCCAAGGCCCGGACGCGCCAAAGGACGCACCGCTACGACGGCAAGCGGTACACCTTCCTGGCCCGGGTCCTCACCGACCACGCAAACCCCTACGCCGTCCGGGTCCGGGTCCGGTCCGAGGACCCCGACGCCTACGAGGAGAAGTTCTTCTTCAACCTGGGCTGGATCATCGAGCAGACGCGCTTGGGCGGCGACTGGGATACGGACGACCTCGGGGTGGCCCTCAAGGCCGCCAAGGCCAAGTTCGAGGCCCAGATGGAGCAGGCCAAGGAGAAGAAGGAGGGAAGCGACGGCGCCAGCGCCGAGGAACCCGAAAGGGCCAACGAGTTCACGGACGCCGAGGGCAACCCGACCTGCTGCACCTACTGTAACCGGGTGACCAGGAACGACGCCCTCAAGCCGGGCGGCCGGGAGGGGAAGCCCATGTGCCCCTCCTGCCGGGAGCGGGAACCCAAGGAAAGGTACTCCGCCGAGGCCGTCGATGCGCTGCGCGAGGACAACCGCTACTGCGAGTGCATGCACCACAGGTACCACGTGGTCCACGTCTACAAGAACGGCATCCACAGCCATTCTCAGAGCTCCTTCGAGGCCCTGAACCGCTTGGCGGGAGAGGACACGGCCGGGGTGACCACGGTGCCCTCGGAGCTCTTCGACCACGACGACACGGCCGAGGAGCTCTTGGCCCGGTACAAGGCCGTCCAGGAGCGCGAGGCCCAGGAGCGCGAGGATGGGGAACTCAGGACCCTCACCAAGATGACCGACCCCGAGACCTTCGACCGCTACTGCACCCTGCGCAAGCAGGCGCCGTCCGAGTGGGCGGTGAAGGTGGAGCGCAAGAAGGACGATGAGGGCAAGGACAGGTACCAGATCGTCCGGTGCACCGGCCTGGACTCCTTCTCCCACCTCTACGCGGGCAAGACCTTCGAGGAGGCTGTCCAGTCCCTCGAAATGCTCGTGACCGGGTGGGCCATAGGGGCCGGGTTCAGGGATTAGGAGGAAAGCATGACAAGGTTGAGCACGGAGATGAAAGAAGCCCTCGGAATCCCGGCCTACAACTACGAGATCACTATCGACACGGACGCCCTCCGGGCCCTCCTTGGGCGGGCGAGGAGCAACACCACGGGAAAGGCCAAGGGCGGCCCGATCCGTGTGAAGGTCCTCACCGACTCCACGGACTTCGTGGTCTACTACGCCCCCGATGGGCCGATGCAGGACGAGCACGGCGTCAAGCCGGTGCAGTTCGACGTGCGGGCCCACAGCTTCGAGGCGGCCGACAAGATGGCCTGGAAGGGGCTGTGCCGGTACTTCAAGCGGAGCCGAGTCCCGGGATACGACCGCATCCACACCTTCAAGCGCATACCCGGGAACCCCCACCTGCTCCGGAACAAGTACGGGGCGGCACCCTACGACTTGGAAGCCCTTGAGGGCTTCGACTTCGAGGACATCACGAATGCCTGAGTACGACGCGATCACCGAGTGGCAGGGGCGTATGAAAGCCTGGGGCGCAGCGGCCCGTCAGGAGTATGAGCGCCGAATGCGTGCCGCAGGCCGCGAGGCCGGGATCCACTATGACGGAACCTGGGAGACGGCCGAGCGGATCGACGCTGGCGGTCAAATCGCCCGGGACGTGGCGGCCTTGTTCGCGCCCACCCGGCCGAAGATGCCCCGCCCCAAAAATAATTCTTGAATATCGGTTGAAAAGCGGATCATAACACCCTATAATACTAATAGACGGGAAACGAAACCAACCGACTGAAAGGAGCACCAGGATGAACGACACCGCCACCATGACCGACCGCGAGGGAGTCCTCTTCACGAAGTTCGGTGAGGTCCGCTTCAACGCCACCTCCGGGGAGCACGTCGCCCTCAGCACGAGCCCCACCTACGAGAACGGCCCCAAGTACATCAAGGTCCACGGGGTCTCCTACTACTTTGTCCTCCACCTCCACAAGAAGGAAGATGGCTCCTGGGACACCGCCGACGGCGACTACATCTATCTGACCCGGCCCGACTGGAAAGAGCCCTCCTGGGCGGCCAAGAGGAATTCCACGGCGGCCCTCAAGGAGGCGTGGACCGCCTTTACCAAGGAGCACCCCGAGGTCCTCCACGAGGCCGAGCGCCACTACGCCCGCGAGCGTGTCAGCCGCGCCCGGGAGGAGTTCGCCGAGGTCGAGAGGGAACTCGAAGCGAAACGCGAGGAGCTGCGGTCGGCCGAGGAGGCCCTCGCAGCCCTGTAAACCACAACCCAGGGGGCCCTTCGGGGCCCCCGCCCTGGAGGGCACCATGCACACCACCCGCCGCCGCTCCCGCCGCCCCGCCAACTCCGTTTCCCACCTCCTTCGGGTGGCCCTCCCCGGAGCCCCTCGGCCTACCTTTTGGGACTTCTCCATCGTGCGCCTCCAGACGGCCGTGGACCGCCTCCGCATGTACTACCTGAACACCTACGGCCTGGACCCCTCCATCACCTTGGTGCGTAAGGTCGCCGAGGAGACCCGGCAGGGTGGCCGGTCCGTCCGGATCATGGGAAGCGTGAGCAGGCTTCCCTGACGGCCCGCTGGCGACAAAAAAACTTTTAATTTCGATTGAAAAGCGGATCGTGACGCCCTATAATACTAATAGACGGGAAACGAAAGGAAACCGATGAGCGACGCCACGACCGACACCAAGCCCGGCAAGGTCAACGAGGGAGACCGGTTCTTCTACCTGGGAGGCGCGGGCCACGAGCCCCAAGCCTACTATGTGAGCGAAGTGCACGTCTGGAAGGACGGCTACCGCGAGATCACCCTCGACACCCTCGAACACGTCAACGCCTCCGGGAACTATGTCTTCCCGGACACAGACGCCTATTGCTGCGGGGAACTCGAAGAGCGCGACTTCGAGCCCGGCGGGAGCTCCCACCCGAACGGGGAGGCTCCCAAGGGGCTCAAGAAGGTGACGCGCTCCTTCGACAAGAAGGGCGAGTTCCAGGGCCTTGCGGGGGGCGGAGCGGCTTTCAAGAAGTCACCCACCCACGCGACCCATCCCGAGGGCGGCCCCCTCTGCGGCGCAAAACTCTCCCACAAGCACACCAAGGCCGAGGGCCGCTGGAACCCTTGGGACAAGCAACGCTGCCCCGAGGAGACCACGGAGACGGCCTGGGTGCCCTCCTACGCCCCGGTGACCTGCAAGAAATGTCTCAAGGCCCTGGAAAAGGCCGAATAACCGACGGAGGACGAAATGACGACTGTGACAGTGGAACACACGAACGACAACATGCTCGCCGAGAAGGTCGCGGTGGCCTTTGCCGTCTGCCTCAAGAGCGACATGGGGGAGGACAACCTCCGCGAGGTGGTGCGCAGGAACGCGACCGAGGAATACCTCGGGAGCTGCGCCACCCACGACTTCCTCGACGCCAACATGGTGATGGCCGACGTGCTCACCAGGATGTTCGGGTTCGAGGACGATCTCGGAAACGATTGCTACGTGGGCCTCTGGAATGCGGCCTGGGACATGGCGAAGGACGCCAAGTTCTACTTGAAGGGATAGAAAGCGGCGCTGGCGGCCGCGAAAGGAGAACAGGATGGGACACACACGAGCCATCGAGATGAGGCGCTACGCGGGCAACGAGGACGGCCTGCGGTGGCACCTGGGCCACAACCACTACCCCCCGGTGAGCACGGACTTCATCCCGGCGGCCAAGGAGGCCATTGTCCGGGCGAATGACGACGACTGGGCGAGCGAGATCACCCTCCCGAACGGACGCACCGCGACCGTCGAGGAAGTGGTGAACACCCTGCACCTGGACGCTTTCCTCGGCCCCGAAGCCCAGGATTGCGAGGACGACATACCCTTCGGGGATCCGATCATCGGCTGAGAGCGTAGGCGCCTACGGGCCCGACTTGGAGACACTGCAATGCTGACCGCACGACGCACCACGATCCACGGCCTCCTCAAGCGTTCCACCACCTTCGAGGAGAACGGCGAAACCATCCGCCTCACGGCCACCGTGAAGCTCTCCCACATCGAGGGGAACAAGAAGCCCCACCTGTCCGTGACCGGGGAGACCCGCATCGTCCACGAGCCGGGATACGCCGGGAGCATCGAGGCGTGCGGGTGTCTGCACGACCTGATCCGGGAGCACCTCCCCGAGGTCGCCGAGTTCATTACCTTCCACCTGTGGGACGGCCTCCCCATGCACTACGAGGCCAACGCGCTCTACTGGCACGCGCTCCTGCATGGCACCTCCGAGTTCGGGGATTGCCGCAACGCCCTCAACAACGACCTCGACTACACGGACCCAATGAACCCTCGCAGGATGACGGACCGCGAGTGTCGCCAGCGCGTGCGCGACATCCTCAAGAGCCACGTGGGGTTCGGCCTGTCCGACAAGGACACGGCCCGCAAGCTCCTCACCAAGGACCGCGAGGAGTTCATCTCGTGGCTCAAGGAGCGCGGCCCGGACATCTTCGCCAAGTTCGACGCGGCCGTGGTCCGCATCTGGGCGGGAGGGATGCCCCCGCTCCGGGATTACAAGTGCCTGGAGTGCAAGCACACCTGGACGGCCGCCGTCGAGCACGTCGGGTGCACCCGGGCCCTCACGAGCGAGCGCAGGCCGAATTGCCCCGAGTGCAACTCCATGGCCTCCTCCGCAAGCCCGTTCTACGTCAAAAAAGATTAAATAGCGGTTGAAAAGCGGATCATGACACCCTATAATATAAATAGATGAGGAACGCAACACAACCGACTGGAGGAACCATGGACTACGAGAACGACATCCCGACCGAGACGGCCTTGGAGGCCCACAGGGGAACGAGCTTCACCCCCGAGAAGCGGGCCGAGCAGGAGCGTGCCGGGTACGCGGACACCCTCCGCTCCGACCGCGAGAACCTCATGAAGCACGCCGACACGGAGGAGAAGCGGGCGCTCCTGGAGGAGCTCTTCGCGGCCTACCGCACCGGCTACCGGGAAAAGACGCTCGCCCACCTGCGCTCCCGCGCCGGGATCATGTCGAGCATGATCACCGGCCCTTCGAACTTCCCCACGCGCCGCATGGAGAAGAAGAACGACACCGCGCACCGGCGGTTGGAGGAGCTGATCGAGTACCGCGAGAAACAACTCGACAAGATGCGCCGGGCCATGCACCCGGAGCAGGCCCCGATCCGCTCGGAGGATTCCGACGCGGTGACCAAGCTCAAGGCCAAGATCGCCAAGCTTGAGGCCGCCCAGGAGCAGTACAAGGCAATCAACAAGGCCGTCCGGAAGCACAAGAAAGCGGGCACCGAGGCCCAGGTGGCGGCCCTCATGGAACTCGGACTCTCCGAGGCCACGGCCCACAAGACCCTGGAGCCCGACTTCGCGGGCCGGGCGGGAATCCCCTCCTACGTTCTCACGAACAACAACGCCAACATCCGACGCCTCAAGAAGCGGGTCCCCCAGGTGGAGGCCCTCCAGGAGGCCAAGCCCTCCGAGGAGGAGGGGACGGAGGCCACCTTCGAGGACGCCCCCCAGGACAACCGGGTTCGCCTCTACTTCCCCGGAAAGCCCGACGCCTCGGTCCGGTCCCACCTCAAGCGCAACGGGTTCAGGTGGGCGCCCTCCCTCGGGTGTTGGCAGGCTTACCGGAACGCTCGCACCATCGAGACGGCCCGCAACGCGGCCGGGCTCGAAGCGGCGTCGCCAGCGACCTAAAAAACTTTGAATTTCGCTTGAAAAGCGGACCGTGACACGCCATAATACTAATAGACGGGTAACGCAACCGACCGACTCTCACGAAAGGGGGAACCATGGCGACCACGGAAACCAAGGCGGCCAAGACGGTCACGGGACCTGAGTGCCCGGCTTGCTCGGGCAAGCGGCATCACCCTCACCCCAAGCACGCCCAGGTGTTCACCTGCGCCCGGTGCGGCGCCCTTCACGGAACGTGCTACAAGGGCGATTCCTACGCTCTTGTCCTCCCCTACTGGCACGAGGGCGAGGAGAACCCCGAGGACACGCGCTACTTCGACCTTGAGGTCCTGGGAAGCGCCGGGGTCGAGCGGAGGCACGGGTGGTATCACACCAAAACCAAACGCATCACCCAGACGGGTTAGGGCCCCACACGGGGCCCTCCATCACGGAGGGCGAAACAATGTTGAACTTGCACGAGCACGAGGACGCTAAGGGAATGAAAAAGGTGTGGCTGGAGCACGCGGCCCCCATGGCGACGTGCCGGGGGCGCGGCGGCCGGGATGACACCATGCGCGAGCCCGCGTTCCAGGACGCGGCCGGAAGGATCTTCGAGGTCGGCCGGGACGGCCGCCTCACGGAGACCACCCACCTCCTCGGAATGTGGGTGAAGCCCCGGGAATAGGCCCGGGACCACGCTGCCGGTGTGGCGCAATAGGCAGACGCAGCCCCTTAGAAGGGTGGGTTCCCCCTCGGAATCACATGCGGGTTCGAGTCCCGCCACCGGCACCAAATCTAACGACGGGAGGCAATCATGACGGTGAAGCTGAATATGTTCCACAGGGAGCTCACGCGGACGGTCGAGGGCCGTAACCGGGTGAAGCGTGCCCGCACGGAGGAGGCCGAGATTGGGTGCTCCGAGGTGATCTTCGAGGTACCGACCGCGCACCCCAAGGTGACGGTCCTGGTGTACACGTCGTACGACCCCAAGGCCCGGGGCCTCAAGGCCGACGGCGAGGACGCCGTGAAGTTCGTGGTGAAGTACGAGGGCCGCGAGAAGAACCGGTTCGTCGGGAACCTCAAGAAGGTTCATCGCCAGCGCCTCGACGGCAACGGGGGCACAGAGCGATTCTACGAGCGCGTGGTGCAGGAAGTGGCGACCTTGGCCGCCATGGCCGTCCCGATCCGGAAGTGCCGGTGCGGCTCGATCCTCGTTCCCAGATGGGCCAAGAAAAAGGCCAAGTGGTTCCTCGGGTGCCTGGACCTCTGCGGCCATTCCATGGACATCGACATCGAGGAGGCGTGATGAACAACGACTGCCACGGGGATTTCTTCAAGGCGTACGGCACGTGGTACTACCGGTGCATCGGCGATGGCCGCGTGGTGAAGGACCTGGGCCCGGACGCGGCGGCCTGTCCTCTCTGCAAGCGGCCGATCCGCGCCGACAACGTGGGCGAGGTCGAGGTCCATACCCGGGTGGTGCGCGAGGTCACGTTCCAGTCTGGTACCAACAAGGTAACCTTCGACCTGAGCAACGCCGTGGAGGCTTGACCCTTTCGGAAGTGGGGCATAGACTGAGTGCATGGGCGACCTACAGGACAACCCGGCGGGCATCAAACCGCTGCCCTTCCCATCCGCCTCGGGCACCTACCGCGTGCCGATCCACGACCTCGTGAGCGACGGCCACGCCAAGCAGGTAGCCCCCGGAGTCTGGGAGATCCTCACAGAGGTCGAGGTTGTCGTGGAGGAGGGGCTTCCCCTGGTCATGGACGTGGGATCTCGGTGGGCCACCATCGACCACGTTTTCAACCAGACATTCCAGAACCTTCGCCTGCAACTCTTCAACTAACCCCACCACCGGCCCCTTTTTCTTTTGACAAGCGGGCCATGATAGTATAAACTTTGGACGTTTCAGGTGGGGCGTCATGACTCAAGAACACCATCCCCGTTCGCTGCTCATGGACTTCTACGCGGCCGTCGGGATGCAATTCGAGCACATTGACCCGGAGGACGCTGCATTGGTGTTCGCACGCGACGCCAGCGCCCTCGGGACCGTCGTGATCGACCCCAACCTCGCCAAGGAGGCCCGCAGAGTCCGGAACCTGTCCATAGGCTCCCTCTACGACGCCCTCCTGCGGGATGTTCCCTTCGTGCTCGCGGCCGAGGTGCGCCATATCTACGACGAGGGGAAGCTCAAGCCCTCACGGTCCAAGTTCTTCTCGAACAACTTCGGACCCCTCGGCACGAAGTGGTTTTTCGTGTACGACGCGATCTACAGGCACGCGGGCACCGGCCTCGATTGCGAACCCGTGGCACCGGATTCGCCCCTTGACCGGCAACACCCCGGATACCTCCAGTCATACATCGCGGCAATGACCGCATCGCGTGAGACCGGCCTCCCCTTCGAGGACGTGGCCGTGGCCGTGTTCGACAAGAGCGCCGGGGCGCAGTGGCATGGTCAATTCGGCGGTGCGCCGTGGCTGGAGATCGCTCGTGCGTTCAAGGCCCTTATTGAGGCGCCGGGGGAGGCGGGCGTAATCTCGGCCGTCGATCACATCGTGAGCCTGGAGCACAACACATCCACGCTGTTCACCAAGTGCGCTCACTGGGCTATCTCGGGCCGGTTCGAGTGGATAAAGGACATGCTCGACGTGAAGTTCTCGGCCTCATCGCCCCTCGCATTCCTGGGGCTGTGCACCGAGACCGTGCGCGAGACATATCTGGCCGTGGAGAAGAGCAGGCTACCCTACACGGGAGAGCGCCGGGCCATCACGGATGAATACAAGCCCGTCCCCCCAAACTGGGGCCCTGTCGCGTCGGTGGGTGAGGGGGATATACTCACCCTCCGGTACGGGGGCGCCGAGCGGGCTTTCAAGGTACACGCGGTGCTCGACTGGGATGACGATTTCTATTCCTTCCTCCTCGGGTCGGAAGGGTGGGCAGACCACAAGGGCGTCGGCCCGGGTGGCGAGCCCGTCGTGATTTCCACGTTCGCCATGACGGCCGAGGAGGTTGTGGAACGGTTCGTCTCCCTCCAGGAGGCGAGCGCCATGGAAAAGGCCCGACGGGTGGCCTCGAAGTTCTGCTCCGACCTCCACGGGCTCCTAACCGGGATCATCGCAATGGACAAACCCATGCTCAGCATGGGGAGCGTCCAGGTGTCCGGGCCCGCGTCCGTAGCCCTGCGGTTCCGGATCAAAGGCCCGAAAGGGTCCAATTTCAGGATCTATATCCTCTTCACAGCGGAGGAGGTCAGCGTTCGGTGGAGTACCGCGAAGCACGCCTCGAACGACCCCACCAAGGAGGAGCTGTTCGAGGATATTCCTATCGCGCAGGTGAGCGAGGCCGACTTTCTGAACGACTTCGGACGCAGGCTCCTCGGCAAGGCTGTCGAGGCGCTGGCGACAAGCGAGTGAGGTACCAATGGCAGACAAACGAGGCAAGAAGATCAACAAGCTCGAAAACGAGCTCATGGCCCGCAAGAAGGAGGCGCTCTCGTGGAAGGAGCAGCGGGTCAAAATGAAGAGCAAGATCGACTCCCTCGCGGCCGAGTCGGCCAAGCGGATGCTGTATCTCCAGGAGATTCACCGGGCCACGACGGGCAAGGAGGTGGAGGAGAAGGACATGAACGACGCCTCCGCCATCATGACCAGCATCACCCTGGGCCTCACCCACGTGCAGACCGAGCTCATCCGCCTCACCAAGGCGTCCGAAACCACCCTCTTCTCCAGCGAGATGGAGGACCTGGAGTGCTCGTGCCTCCGGTGCATGGGCCCCGAGGACCCCATCAAAGAGAAGCCCAAGAGCCCGGAGGAGATCGCCGAGCGCGAGCAGCGTTTGGAGGCCCTCTGCCGGGTCCAGAAGATAGCGAAGGGCGTCGTGCCCCGCTGCCCCATGTTCCGTTCACAGGAAACGCTCAAGGAGGAAGCGACAGATGACGATCCGCAGCGCGAAGGATTCCACGCCCCAGGAGTCCAAGGAGGAAACATCCCCAGAATCGGGTCCCACGTACGGGCAGCTCCAAGCGCAGGTGGCCCAACTGGAGCAGGCGCTCCAGACAGCAGCCCAGGGGGCGGCGCAGGCGCGGACGCACATGCAGATGGCGGAGAAGGAGGCGGAGACGATCAAGAGCCGGGTGTCGAGGGAGAAAAGGAAGATCCTCGACCGGGTGACGGTCCTGGAGGCGAGGCTCAAGGAGACTGAGGCCGGGGCCACGGCCTGGGCAGCCCTCAAGGCGTCCCCCATCGGGAAGTACATCAAGACCGGCGGGGAGGGGTCGGACAAGGTGCCCGGCACGCTGTCCAAGAAGGGCGACTGGATCGCTCCCCTTCTCCTGACCTGGAAGAAACAGCGGGCAAGCAACGCCGAGGCCGGGATGGTGGACGCCATCGAGCGCCACGCCAACCTGCAAGAGAGCCGCCCGAAGCAGTGCGTCTGCCCGGCCTGCAAGCTTCGGCGCGTGATCGAGGATCAGGCTTCGAGCATCGTGGACTCGGACCGCGAGATCCAGCGCCTCCAGCGCACCCTCGCGGAGGCGAAGCAGCCCAAGGGCAAACCCAAGAAATAGCGTAGGCGCGTACGGAGGAGGAACGCATGCACACGTTCGTAAGCGACGACGGCAAGATCATCATCCACGTGAGTGGGGATTTCTCGGGGACGGCCGAGATCATGGTGGGCGACCGGCCCCCGTTCGAGTTCGATCCGAGCGTCCTGAGCGCCATCGGGGAGCACTACCTCGATTTCTGCCTGAACGAGGCGCTGGCGCAAGCCGAGGGGATGCTCCCGGGGCTCGAAGGAGATGCCCGGCAGGAGGCCGTGGAGGAACTCACGGAGAACATCAAGCAACTTGTCGCCATGCGTGACAGGTCCAAGCCCGCCGAGAACGCCGTGGTAGTCCGGTGCGCCGGGTGCGGGGCGGCCTACGACGGTCCTCTCATGAGCGGATTCATCTGCGCGGAGTGCTCGTGCGTCTGGGACCCTGCGACATCGAAGTGGTCGCACCAGAGCGGCATCGACCCGGCCGAGATTCACGCCATGGCCCTCAAGTCCAGGGGAAAGGTAATCCCGGCCGAGATCGTCGAGATGCTGGAGAACAAGCGGCTCCTCTGCCCCGAGGACGTGGAGACCGCGACAACCCACTACGACCCGGGCGGTCCCGGGTGCGGTGAGGAGCCCACCGGCGTGCCCAGGTGCGCGGGATGCGGGTGCGCCAAGGCCGAGCACAAGACCAAGGAGGAGCCCGAGGTCAAATGAAATATGTATTCACAGCTCCGGTGCTCCAGACAGGCACGCCGAACCGTGCCGGGCGCCTCTACCCCAGGGAGACCGTGGAAAAGGCCATCAAAAAGGCCGACGGCGCCATGGTCCCTGTGGTGTCCGAGATCGCCGAGTGGGGGTCCTCCATGATCCCCCTCGACAAGATGGTGGGAGAGGTGGATCGGATGTGGCTCGGCGAGGACGGGGTGCTCTGGGTTCAGGGGTACTTCTTCTCGAACGCCGCCCCTCTCGCCGCCCTCGATGAGAAGATGGCTGTGCGTCTTATCGGTCGATTCAAGCTCGTGCCCATCGGCCACGGGGCCGTGGGTTCCGAGAACGAAATCCTTCCCGGCTACAGGATCAACGGGTTCCTGATCGCCGAGGAGTCCAACGACGAAAAGGCCGGGTTCATCCCGGCCGCCGTGGTTCCCGACGGGGTGTGAGATGAGTGTTTTCGGATTCGGCGACTTCTCCACGAGCCCGAAGAAGGGCGATGGGGACAAGCCCAAGAAGCCCAAGAAGGTGCTCGGGGTGCATGTGTTCCTCGGGTGCGATGCGTGCCAGAAGAAGCGCAAAAAGCGGCGAGGGCTGCCCAAAATGTCCATGAATTGAGGACCTAATGGCGGATGCCATAGGCCGTTCGTGTCCCCTCTGCGGGGAACCGATCACCAAGAAGTGGGGCAGGATATGTCCCACTTGCCTATCGGAGCGCATCACGTGGCTGGTAGCGTCCCAAAAGTGGTCCCTGGCGAAAAAGGTCGAATACTCGGTGGAGGTCTTGCGTCGCGTGATGACGGAGGGGCACCTCCCGGTGGCCGTGTGCGTGAGCGGGGGCAAGGCGTCCACCGTCCTGGTTCATCTCGCCAAGAAGCACCTCCCCGCCAATCAGGTGACCTACTGGTTCGGCGACACCCGGGTGGAGTACCCGGAGACGTACGACTTCCTGCGGGAGCTGGACTGGAACTGGGCCCTGGACCTCAAGTGGATCAAAACCCCACACAATCCGTTCAGGGTGTTCGCCGAGAAGGGCATTCCCGTCGGAGGGAAGCGCCGGGACAACTGGCCCAAGGGCGTGCGCGACAAGCTCAACATCGGCTCGGAGTGCTGCCGCCTGTTGAAGCACGGCCCCATCGACTCGGCCATCAAGAAAGCCGGGATCACGAAGGTTCTCCTCGGGATCCAGGCGTCCGAGTCCACGCAGCGCAAGTTCGGGTGGGCCGACTACGGGGAAATTTTCACCACCAAGAAGGGGAAAACGCGCATCTGGCCCCTGTCCATCTGGCGAGATGAGGACATCTGGGCGTACCACGAGAAGCACGACATCCCTTTCTGCAAGGTGTACTCGATGGGCTACAAGCGGAATGGCTGCTGGCCGTGCTGCATGGACGTGCTATTCAAGGACGGCGCCCTCTGGACCCTGGAGGAACAGCACCCGCGCCACTTCAATACTCTCATGAAAAAGGGGTTCGGGGAGGTAATCAACGAGTTCAAGCGGTTGAAGATGGCAGAGAGCACCCGGAGCCGCTGGAAAAAGGTGCGGGAGCTCCCGGATAGGCGGGGATGTTTCAGGAGTGATGAGTGAGCGACTGGGGATATAACACGAAAGCGCACCGGTCCGGTGTGCTCGGCGAAGAGTTCTGCTTTCGACAGTTTGGGATCAAGGAGGATGACAGGTACGAGATCAAAAGTTCCTCGGCCGACCACGGCTCGTTCGTGGTCCAGGCGTGGCAGCTCCTCGAATCCCTGTCCAAGCAGTACGTCGTGGTCCGGTACGAGCGCGACACCAAGCGGATAAGCCGTGGCCCCAACAAGGGCAAGCGCAAGTTCACCGAGACGGTCGAGCAGGCGTACAAGAAGAAGCTCAAGGTGGCCGTGATCCGGGGCGCGAGGATCATCGAAGCGGTAATGCACGAGAACCTCAAGCTCTACTGCACGGCCCGGGGCGGCCGGGTGATGGAATACGGGAAGTGGGGCATCGTGTGGCGCATCCCCTACCGGGTGCTCCCCGAGGAGGTGTTTGAGGAGACGGACGAATACATCCTCTACGCCGACTCGTGGGACCCGCCGGGATGGGACGGCGACGCGACGGCCGAGAACATCGAGGGCGGCCTCTTTTGCGCAGGGGAGGCGGCCGAGGAGGATGGGGACGAGGACGTTCCCTTTTAGGAGGCACCATGAACAGGATCGAGATTCCCCCTCTGGACGACTTCAAGGACGCCGAGGCGCTCACGGAGCGGTTCGAAAAGTCCGATCACCGCGACACATGGGACAGGGGCGACCTGGAGCCTCTCATGAAGGTCCTCGGCTACTACAAGGCCCTCCTGGACCGGCTCATGAGCACGCCGAGGTCACAGCTCCTCGCCTTGGCCGAGAAGTACGCCAAGATGGAGGAGACGGGCATGGGGGGTCCCTGCGGCGAGGACGAAACGAGCGATTGGCTCGACATCATGATGGACGCCTACCGGTTCTACAAGTCCCAGTACGACATGGGGCGCACCGGACTGGGCACCTTCACCACGGGCCACGAGGCCCTAATGCGGAAGCCCGGCGAGCCCACGGCCGAATACCTGGGGCGCGTGACGGAGGCCGTCAAGGACTTCGGCGCGGCGCTGGCGGCGCAGGTAGGCCGGGAGCGGTTCCTGCGACCCGAGGATGAGCCCCCGATGAGCGCGGAAGAGGCCGACAGCATCGGCCTGAACCGGTACGGAGAGATCGTCCAGGACGATCCGGAGCCCTTCGAGACGGAGGGGTGGAAGGAGGCCGTTGCGAGGATCGTACCGATGCGGCGTTCCTTCGCAGCCCCCTACCTCATGAGCGGAATCCGTTTCGAGCATGCCATCATGCAGAACCTTCCGACGGTGAAGGTGGATCGACGAACCAAGGGCAAGTACGACACCTACACGGTCACGGCCCCGGCGCCCGCGTCCGAGGACGTGGAGAAGTTCGCCAAGGTGTGCGGCATGGACCCCATGGGAACCGAGTGGACTCCCGTGGTAGAGGATGAGGAGGAACGGTGCCCCGAAGAAGAAGAACCTTCAAAGTAGGCGGGAACCTCGTGGGCTGGCTCGCCAACCAGGACGCCGTTGTGGGGATGCAGTGCCTCGCCCCGGACTGTACCGATCTCGTGTTCTCCGATCCGCCTTTCGGCCTCGCCCAGATGATCGGCGGCAAGATCGAAAAGGCATACAACCGCAAGAAGGAGAACGTGATTGACGGGTACACGGAGGTACACCCGGATCACTATGCCCATTTCACGGACCAATGGGTCAAGGAGGCGTACCGGGTCCTTCGACCCGGCGGGACCCTCTGGGTTATGTCCGGGTGGACCCACTCCCACACGGTCCAGGGCGCCATCCTCAAGAACGGGTTTTCGCTCCTCAACAAGGCCATCTGGCACTACAACTTCGGGGTCTGGACCACGCGGAAACTCGTCACGTCGCACTACGAGATGTTCCTCGCCTGCAAGCCACCGGACCGGTTACGGACGTTCAACCGGCTGCACGGGAACGCGGCCGGGACATATACCCGGGGAATGCGGCAGGAGGACTATCAATGGCGGCAGGACGTGTGGGTGATGAAGCGGGACTACGCCCCCGGCCGTCTCAAGAACATCACCAAGCTTCCCGTCCCCCTGGTGCGAAAAGTCATTGAAATGACAACCGATCCAGGCGACGTTATTCTTGACCCGTTCGTGGGCAACGGGACGACCTATGTGGCCGGTATGCCCGAGCGCACGGTGATAGGGTTCGAGGTGAACCGGCAAGCCTACGCGCACGCCTCGGAGGAAGCTCGGCGGGCGCTGGCACAAGCGAATCAGTAGTTTCGAGTCCTGATAGTGGAGGTACACATGCACCGGACACTGCTCACCATGGTATTCCTGGCCTTTCTGGTCTTCGGCCTCCTCCTGGGAGGGTGCGGCAAAACGGAGCCGGTAGATCCGGACCTTCTCGGCTTCGCCAAACAGCAGGTCGAGAAGGATTCCGGGATGAAAGCTACCCTTGGCGACATGAAAGCAACGCTCGGAGACGTGGATCCCGCCACTCTCACGGTGGCCGATTCCAAGAACGTGAACATGGAAGAGGGCATTTACAGGTGGGCCCGCGTGGACGGCAAGACGAAAGATGGACGAACGGTCATGCTGAACGTGGAGTTCCAGCCCAAGGATGGCACCACGGCCATCACCAATTTCCGGGTGGACAAAGGGCCCAATTAAGGGGGCGAAAGCCCCCTTCACAGCCCTGCATGAAACCCTATTGAGGACACCGCCGTGGACTGGTTCAAAGACACGAGAAAGCACATCGACAGGGTGGGAACCATCCTGACCCTCTTCCAGATGACCATGGCAAACCGTGGCCGCCTGCACGATCAGAGCAAGCTGCGCTACCCCGAGGACGCGGTGTTCGCCGCGTTCACGGACAAGCTGGCCGGGGCCACGTACGGGAGCGAGGAGTACAAGGGGTTCCTGCGGGACATGAAGCCTGCCCTGGACCACCACTACGCCAACAACCGCCACCACCCCGAGCATTTTGGGGAGATGGGCATCGGGGGCATGAACCTCGTGGATCTCCTGGAGATGTTCGCCGACTGGAAAGCGGCCTCCGAGCGGCACGATGACGGCGACATCCGGAAGAGCATCGAGATCAATGCGGCCCGGTTCGGGATCGAGCCCCAGCTCGCGGCCGTTCTCATGAACACCGTGGACCTCCTCGAAGAGCTTCTTGACGAGGCCGGTGGGGGTGCATAGGATGGTGGTGCTTTCTGGACAGGGAAGTCGGGGACAGACGAACTCTCCTTGGACAAGCCCACCCGGCCACACCGGGTGGGTTTATTTTTTGCCATGAAGCGACAGCACCCCAGGAAGCGAATGGACCCTCGGCGTAAGCGCAAGATCGAGAAGCGCGTAGAAAAGGCCCGAAGGTCCTGCAAACGGTCGGCACAGAAGTTCGCCTCGGTGCATGCACGGCTCAAGGCCGCGATGGACCATCACAGCTTCATTATCAGCGAGGTAAAGCGACTCGCAGCCCTCCGGGAACTCCTCGACCGCATGCCGATGCCGGTGCGCCGGTCAGCCGCCGAGCACGGGTTCAGCCCCACCATACAGGTGATACCCCCAAAGGCGGCCGCCTCCTACGTCATCACCGACGATGCCACGGCATCCAACTCAACTTCTACAGCTTCTTGGTAAATTTCTTTTGACAATCGTACCGTGACACCCTATAATACGAGCGTCATGTCAAGGAAATGAGCATGTACGACCTCACCGAAATGGGAAGGGCGCTGACCTGGACCGCCTGGAAGAACGCCGGGGGATGCGGCCTCTCCGCCGTAAGTACGGCCGAGGTAGGCACGCACCTGGGGCGCCCGGAGGCTGCATGGTCCCGCGATGGCACGACCCTCGGGCAGATCGCGGATGCGTGCCCCTGGGCAGGGCGTGAGATCGCCCGTTTCGCTGCCGACAACCTGAACAGGCCCGAATGGGCTGTTCCCCACAAGCATTAGGAGGCGAAGTGGCGCGACGACGTGGTGTACCCCGCAAGCCCGGCCGCAAGATGGAAGTCTACGAGTACGAGGACGGGACCAAGTGGGAAATCCGGTATCAGGCCAGCAGCGATGAGAGCAAGGCGTTTTTCTGCATAGATGAGGACTGTTCGGTTTACGGAAGCAACCCCACCGAGGTGCGGCGTGAGCTCAAGAAGTGGCTCGACCAGAACCGAGCCATTGAGTGGGAACCGATCATCGAGGTAGAAATCGGGCGCGGAGTGATCTCTCGGGGGCCTATGGGATTCGGTTTCGAGCGTATGTTCCGTGGGGAAAAGGCAGACGGCCGGGTAATCTACCGCAAGTGGGACCTCACCAAGGAGCAGCTCAAGCGGGTTATGGACGATTCCGATCTCAGCGACGCCGACATCCTCGAACTGGGGGCCGTCGGTAGGCAGGGGCACGCCGACATTGGGTCTTCTTCCATCGTCCCGTACACCCCCGAGCGGTGGACCACGCTGCGCACACTCCTCAGAGCTCTCGAAGAAATAGAGGGGCGCCTCCGGGAGTTCGTTCGTGGAGGCCGGGACAGCTACATCGTAGACGGCATAGGCAAACTGGATCAGCGGTCCGAGGTCCTTTTGTCAAACCTCGACCGGATCTACGGCCAGATCGCCAGCGCCCTCGAAGGGGCGAAGGAGGGAACCCTTCTCTCCCCTCCCGAGACCCTCACCGTGGTCCTCGACACCGGCCCTATCCGGAAGAAAGGCAAGAAGTGAACTTCGAAGATAGGGTCCACAACCTGACGGACCGCTCCCTCCGGGCCTTTCGCCCCGGTGACACCTACTACGTGCAGAAAATCGTGAGCGACTTCCCAATCACCATCCTTTGCGAGTTTGTGGAGCTCAGGCGCGGGATCGTGGTGGGCAAGGTCAAGGCTGTTCAGCAGAGACACCATGCGCCTGATTTCAAGGTCGGCTCCGAGATCCGGGCCCGGCGCACCTCGTGTTATCTTTGGGGGCGTATCGTCGGCGACAACTGGGCGCGGTGCCACTGGTTCAGGTCCGACGATTGGAGAGCCGTCCCCATCGGGACGCGGGCCGCAGAGGAGATCGACGCATGACCGCAACCGCCATCGAAATCCTCGCCCGGGTGGAGGTCCAGACAGACGCCGCGTTCTGCGGGGGTGAATGCGCGTTCGCAGGCGCCGGGCTCTGCCTCCTCTTCCAGAAGAAGCGGCGCAAGGAGAAGGGGTTCTATCGGTTCCACCGGCTCAAGGCGTGCAAGGAGGGCGAGCTCGACCGGCAAATGCAGGCCGAGGTCAAGCGGAGCATGGGGAGGAAGCGGTGACGTACACAGTGATCCTGCCGAGGGAGACACCGACGGCCCGGGTGATCCGGATTCCCTACACCGTGACGGCCGACGGGATCGAGTTCAGCGTGTCCCTGGACACCATCAAGATGCTCGCCCTCGCGCCCTCGTGGCTCCTGGCCGTCAACGCGGTATGGAAGCGCCTCCTCGGCCCCCTGGTGACGGTACTGCTCGACTCGGACACGGCGCGGGACGTGGACAGCTACATCTGGAAAAAATGGGGCCCCAAGATCCCCGTGAGCGTAGGGGGCACCACCATGCGGAGCGAATGATGGATTGGTACGAGAAGTGCTATTTCTGCATGTATCGCGGGCAGTGCGAGAGCCCCTGCGGTGATGACGGCGCCGTCGAGGCGCGGCTGGAGGAATAATGGCGATATACAAGAGCGTGCAGGACATCCTCGACAAGGTGAACGAGGGTATCCAGGCCACCCTGCGGCCTTTTACATTCGAGGGAAAGAACACCAAGGAGACCCGCGACCTGATCCGGTCTAAAGCGTTCGATACCATCGCGTCGATCATGCGCCAGCGCGGCGTAACGCGCCCCACCCCGATGGTGTGCACCCAACAGTCCACCGAGCCGGGGCAGTTTTACCTGGAGTTCTTCGTGCCCGGGGCCGAGCGCCCCATGCACCTGGACGAACTCTACAAGTACATCGGACTCCTTCCTCCCGACTACGAGCCCGGGATCGTCGTGGAGATGAAGGATCCCGAGGACCCACTGGCCGGGATGCTCGTGTGCAAGGAGCACGACACCTACTACGCCCCTCCCGAGGAGGGCGTCACCATCGGCGAGTGTCCGTGGTGCATGAAGGAGCAGCGGGACAGGCTCTTGGAAGGGTACGAGAACCGAAGGGCCGAACGCGACCGTCTCGCGGCGCGTGTGGCAGAGCTGGAGGCAATCCCCACGCTCGGGGAGGGCCCTCCCAAGGGTCCCGACTGCCCGAAGGGTGATGAGGGCGTGGAAGGTCCCGAGGGACCCACGGAGAACAACCGCCCCAGGAACAAGGACGGCGTGCTTCTCGTGGACCTGGAGGACCTCGTTCCCGACGGCTTAGAACCCGGAGACTGAGATGAGCAAGAAAAAGCCAAGCTGGGCAGCCCCTCCGGTCACGGAGGTGTCCCGAGAGCGCACCGGCCCCAAGCGGCCCCGGTACAAGGACCGGCTGCCCGGCCTCCTCGCCCATCCCAACCTCCCCAAGCCCATGCACGGCCTCAACCCGCGCACCGTCCTCGGCCGGGGATGGTGGGACAAGCAGCGAAAGGCCGCGTACGCCGAGCGAGAGTTCCACTGTTGGGCCTGCGGGGTCCACAAGCTGGACGCCGAGGTCAAGCAGTGGCTCGAAGGACATGAGGAGTACGACATCGACTACCAGAAGGGCCGCATGACGTTCAAGCGCGTGGTGGCCCTGTGCCACCTGTGCCACAACTTCATCCACAGCGGGCGCCTTGCGGCCCTCCTCGACTCCGGTGAGATCACCCAGAAGTTCTTCAATCAGGTGATGAAGCACGGCCTGAACGTGCTCGCCGAGGCCGACATCATGCCGTGGAGCGGCACCCTTGAGGCGGCCATCATGTACGGCCCCAGGAACGGGTTCCCGCCCAAGCATCCAATGGACATCCTCGTGGAAATGCTCGAACACACCCGGGGGAAGGGCGGATTCGTGGCCTCATGGGGCAAGTGGCGGCTCGTGCTCGAAGGGAAGGAATATCCCCCCGTTCACAAGACAAAAACGGCCTGGAAGCGGGCCTACAACGTGGGCGACCCCGGCGACTACGAGGAGCCCGCCCCGTTCCCAGATCCAGGCATGTTCTGACAGGAGACGCCATGCTGATCGTCATCGACGGAAGAGTGTACGACCCGACCAAGCAGCCCATTCTCGTGGTCCTGAACTACATGGACATCGACAGCATCCGGACCACAACCCTCCCGGCCAACGGGGACACGGCCAAGCCGCTGGCGTTCTTCGAATGCCCCGTCGAGGCTGACGGCCCCGAGATGGAGGCCCTGAGCGCGGCCTGGGAGGAAGCGGTCCGACAGCACATCGAGGAGCAAGACAGTGAGTGATCTCCTGGTGGCATTCGCCGTGTTCGAGGACGGCACCGGTGCGGCCGACATCGTGGAGGCCAACGAGGACGCCGTTTCCTCGGCCGTGGCCCGGATGGCCCGCGAGCGAGGGTCCAAGGTGAGCATGTCCGGGTCCATGAGCACGCGCTCCTACGAGGCCCTCCGTGCCAAGGCGAAAACGTCTGGATACAAGCCCGGGGACTCCCTCCTGGAGATGCTGACCCGATGAGGATCAAAGAAGCGGCGATCAAGCTCGACGACGGCCGGGTATTCACCGGACGGCAGCACTGGAACGCCCTCCAGGCAGCCCACGCCACATGCAAGGGGGGCACCCCCGAGGAGATCGACGCCCACAGGATCATGGTGAACCGGGCCGATCAGGGGTTTGTCACCGAGTGCGGCCGGTTCGTGCTCCGCAAGGCAGCTCTGTCCGTGGCCCTCCAGGCCGGGCAGGTGACCATCGAGGGGTGTACGGCCCCTCATCACGGCCTTTTCAGCGAGGACATCCTGAACAAGGAGGGAAAGTGAGCGGTCAGCAAAGCTGTGTGAATTGCGGGCGCGGCTACGTCCATAAGCACGGTCAGGGAAGCAATATGTGTGGTCCCTGCACGGAGGCGACCGAGCTGGCCGCAAAGCCGCTCATGGAGGAGATAGAGGACCTTCGCAAGAAGCTCCAGGCGGCCGAATCCCTTGTGAGCGAGCTGAGGGCCCGAGCAAAGCGCGGTGAGCGGGACTCACAGCGCCTCGACTTCCTCATTTTGGACGGCGATTTTCAACTGGGCCAGTACAACGGCCCGGACACCATCAAGAACGCCACAGAGTCCCTGTGGTTCTTCCGTTCCGCGTCCGTGTACACGGCACCGGGTCCTTTCAAGCCCTTCGACGTGCGGACGGCCATCGACAGGGCCATGGAGCCACCCGACGGGGAGGAACAGTGAAGCTCGAAGAGAAGATCCGAAGGTACCTCAAGAGCTCTCCCAACGAGATGGCAGGGGCGTTCGGAATCGCCCGGTACATCGAGATGAAGGAGAACCGCAAGCGGGGCTCGATGCACCTTGCCGTGAAGCTGGCAGCCCGACGCATGGAGGCCGCTGGCGAGATCGTGATCCTGTCGCCGAAGGACCAACACGACACGTACACCTACTGCCTGTGCGGGAGGGAGAAATGAGAATCCCTGTGCTCTCGTGGATCATGGACTGTTTCGAGCGGCGCAAGCAGCGCCGGGTGCGTGAACTCCTCAAGGAGAGACGGCGCGAAAAGCGCATGGATGAGCTGGAGCGCATCGTCCTCGCCGCCCCGAGCCGTCTCCGGGAGATACAGCTCAAGATGAGCCTGCACGGCGCTGGTATGCGGTCCGTGTGCTCCAGAACGGCGCTGGAGGAGTGGAAAGCGCGTGCCGATGAGATCAAAGCCGAAGCGCAGTCCATCCACGATGAGTGCATGGCGGCCAATCAAGAGTGGACCAGATTGCTACACGCTGGATAGGGGGACCCCGTGGCCTGGATAATCGGTGCTTTCTTCTTGGGGTTCGTCCTGGGATGGATCGGCAAGAGCTTCCTCGCCCCGGGGCCCTTTCCGTCCGAAGTTTGGAGGAGACCGTGAGCCTGACCGCGATGCAGCTTTTCAAGCGGTGCGAAGAGGACATCAAGCCCTACCAGACGGGCCTCCCCAAGGAGCGGCCGCACTGCCGCTCGTGCGGGAAGGAACTCAAGCTCGTGGGCGTTTCCAGGGTCTACAACAACGACCGTTTTAAGGTCCCGGCCGTCTTGGAAATGGACAAGATCATCCGGATCGGCTCCGGGCACGCCCGTGATCAGGTATTCCTCGACTGGATCGAGTTTATCGTCTGGAACGGCACCTTCGGCAACGACGGGGACGGATACTTCTGCTCCGACTCCTGCGGGTACGACTACGCCATCAAGACCCTCGAAAAGAAGGAGCGCCAGAAGGGGGAGCACACCGAGGACGCCCTCCCGGCCGAGGTCGAGGGCTTTCCCAGGACCCTCCCGGAGATCATGACCTTCGACATGCGGCCGCCCGACGGGTTCTCCGTGTTCGACCAAGTGGACACGTTTTTCATATTCCTACAGATGGCGGCCACGAAGATGCTTGAGGCCACGGCTGTGCGGCCCGACCTGATTAACATCTCGCCCGGTCTCCTCACCCTCTTCCAGCGCATCGACGGGTGGGAGGACGAACCGCGCAGCCCTGCCTCACAAACCGGATTCCACCTTCCCGGGGTGTATCAGGCGGGCACCCTGCGGCACCATGGCATCGCCGTGCGCGTGGACTCCTCTATCGAACTGCTCCACGGCGAGATCGTGCATACGGGCATCGCCAGCGCCCCGCAGCGGTTCAAGATCGAGAACATGGAACCCTTCTGGAGCCTCACATAACGAAGGAGGACAAAATGCCCGAAAGAACGATCACGGCGTCCCTGACCCTGAGCGAGGCGTGCTGCAAAGATTTCCGAGCGGCCGTGAACGAGGGGACGGTACTCCCGACCGTCATGCCAAGCAGCGTTCAATTCATTCTCAAGGGGAAGAGCGTACATTTCTGCCCTTTCTGCGGGGACAGGCTCTTCACCCAGATCGACTCGAAGGTGAAATTCGATGAACCGGTAGAAGCAGCGCCCACGTGCGCGTAGAATAGAGGCTCCGATCCCCGTGGCCCCGGGGCACCCCGTCACATCCCACCCGCCCCGGGGCCGCCTATTTTCCCCGCGCAGGAGGCACCTACGTGAAGAGCAATCCCTTCAAACCCTTCAAGCCGAACCGCGTCTACCCCGGCGACTGCCTGGGCGCCTTGAAAGAGCTCCCGGACTGCTCGGTCGAGACGGTGATCACGGATCCGCCGTACGAACTGGGATTCATGGGCAAGGGGTGGGACAAAGCCGGTGTTTCCTTCGACCCCAGGACGTGGTGGGAGGTCCTCCGGGTCACGAAGCCCGGCGGCACCCTCCTCGCGTTCGGGGGAACCCGGACCTTCCACCGGATCGCCTGTGCCATCGAGGACGCGGGCTGGATCATCCGGGACTCGCTCTCGTGGCTCTATGGGACGGGCTTTCCGAAGAGCCTGGACATATCAAAGGCCATCGACAAGGCGGCCGGGGCCAAGCGCGAGAAGATCCCCGAGGGCAAGCCGGTCAAGCGCATGATCCCGGGGGCCGATCAGAACAAGGACGGCTCGTGGATCAAAAACAGCGGCCGCGTGTACCAGCCCGGCCGAGAGATTCCGGTCACCGAGGACGCCAAGACCTGGGAGGGGTGGGGAACCGCCCTCAAGCCCTCCTGGGAGCCGATCATCGTCGCCATGAGACCCCTGGACGGCACCTTCGAGGAGAACGCCCGTAAATGGGGCGTTGCGGGCCTTTGCATCGACGGATGCCGCCTCGGCGCTACTGCGGAGGATGAGAGAGCCTGGGAGCGTCTCAAAGGGTTCAACAATACGCCGAGGACCACGGGCCGCACCTACGCCAACGGGGAGATTGGCGAGAAGGACGACCGCTCAGAGTTCTCGCCCCCGAAAGGCCGGTGGCCTGCGAACACCATCCTCGCCCATCACCCGGACTGCGCCCTTCGTGGGGAGAAGCAGGTGAAAGGGGGGTCCATTAGCTCGCGTGGCGGGAGCCGAAACCTTGCGTTCGGGATGAAAGCCGGTAAGGGTCACGACTATACCGACGCCAACGGCATGGAGACCGTCGAGGACTGGGCGTGCCACCCGGAGTGCCCCGTCCGGATGCTCGATGAGCAGGGCGGTGAGCGGCCCTCGAACAGGTGCAGCCCTGGAGAGGGATTCACCGACCGTAGCGTCACCTTCGGGGCCGGGATCAGCGAGATGCGTGGTTCGGGCTACGGCGACACCGGGGGCGCCTCCCGGTTCTACTACACCACCAAGGCGTCCAGGCGCGAGCGCGAGATCGGCCTCCGTGGCCGGGTGCGCTGCTCGAAGTGCGGGGAACTCGACTCCAGGACCCACCGGCCCGGCAAGGAGCCCTGCATCCGGAATTACCACCCCACGGTCAAGCCCGTGGACCTCATGCGGTGGCTGTGCAGGCTCACCATGACCCCATTTCGGGGCGCCGTCCTGGACCCATTCGCCGGGAGCGGCACCACGGGCGTGGCGGCCTACCTGGAGCGCCGCCCCTTCCTCGGTATTGAGCTCGAAGAGGCGACGGCCTACGTGGCACAGGCCCGAATCGACGCGGCCCTGGCGGGAGAATTCGAGTGAAAGACAACGGCGACGTTCACAAGCAGAAGCCGGGCCCCCTCAAGGAGACGTGGTGCGGGCGCAAGCTCTACGAAGTGGAGCACGTCACCCATTGCTTCTATCAGGTAACGTGCTCGGGCTGCGAGAAAGCCTATCTTGGGAGGAGCCGATCATGAGCCCGGAAGAAGTCCTTGTAATCGCCATCTCCACGGCCGCAGCGGCCGTATTCATCATCTTAGTGTTTCTCCCGCGCATCCTGAAGATCACGACCACCGATCCGGTCGAAGTGGAGATGCTGCGCGAGCGCGTGGAGATCCTTCGGGAGCTGGAGGCCCGACTCAAGGACGAATACCTCTACTGCCCGTGTGATGTGGGAAAAATCCGGATGCCCTGTGCCAATCCGCCCATGATCCGGATGCGCGGGTTCGGGATCGAGTGGGGCGTCGCGGAGGAGAAGCAGCTCCGCCACGATGAGCGGTGGCTGATCGACAATATCGTGGCCTACGCGGGTCACCGACGATCCTGCACACTTCCTGGTAAAAACGCTTGAAAAGCGGACCGTGACACCCTATAATACTAATAGACGGGAGACACGAGAATGACCACTACAAGCGAAATGGAGTGTGAGATGGAAACGACCGAGGCCACCCTTTTTCAGAAGTTCTTTCGCGGCAACGACGGGTGGGAGTACAAGATGACCGTGGAACCCAGGGGCCGCTACTTCCTCCTGCGGGTTTTCCGGGCGATTGGGGAAGATGGGAAGATCGTATCCTGGGACGTTCTTGGCGAGGGCCTGAGCGCAACGGAGCAGGAAGCCTCCTTCGAGGCGGGGGTGGAGTACGCGAAGAGGGCGCTGTGAGAAAGCCAAGCCAGAAACGCCTGGGTCTCCTGCGCTTGATTCGGGACGTGGGGATAGACGGGCTGGTGTATTTGCCGGTGCAGGACTCATTGACCTTGGAAAAATACGGACTTACCCGGTGGGACACCCTCACGGTCACCATGGCCGCAAGGGCTGGCCTGATCCACCGATACAACGACAACGAACACGTATGCACGCCAGATGTTGGCGGTTTTGTGAGATTGACCGAGAAGGGCGAGGCGCTGCTCGCCGAAAGCGAGAAGAAATGAAAACGACGCCAGCGGTTCTCAAGGCGTGGTTCGATGAGGGAGTGGAGAAGGGCGCCACCCACATGATCGTCATGTGTGACACCTTCGACTACGAGGACTACCCCAAGTATGTCTACCCGGGCGAAGAGTTCTGGGACGTGTTCGACAAGTGCCGGGGCGAGGCCATGCAGCGGGCCATGGAGGTGTACAGCATCTCGATGGGGTGGGAGGCCCAGGCCGAGGGCCGCGCCTACAACACCCCGCCCACGCCGCCCGGATACAAGCCCCCAGAGTAGAAAGGCCATGCGTCCTCGTGGCGCATCGAGAACATGAGGGAGAGCGCCGACAGCGAGAACGGATGAAAGGAGGTCGTGGATCCTGGGCCGCGTGCCGTGACCGGTCCGAGACCGGCCGTTTGCCGGGACCGTACACCCGGCAGTTTGCGGTCACCTACAAACCGCAACCTCCCACCCGTCCCTTGATACGGCTCCACAAAAAGCCTGTAGACGATAGGCAACGGTGATGGGAGCGAACCCCAAGTTTCGCCTGAAAAACGGTCGTTCGTGGGGTTTCCAGCCAGATAATGAACCCCACCGTGCGCGAGCGTGAATCGCAGGGCAAAGATCGGAGGTATGGGCGTATCCTCCCCAACAATCCGCCCCGGCCCGAGCAACATCAACCCGGCGGGTCGGATACAAGCCGGGTGGATGAGTCGTCGCATGCCGCGTCCGTGTGAACTACGGCGGGCCCGGGCCCCGGTGCCAGATCCGGGGCTACGCACGTGAAACGGCCCAGGACCCTCGGCCTCTTGACCGTAAGCGCCTACGGGGCTTAAACTGGACGCCATGCAGTTTCCCAACAAAAGACCACGCGAGTGCGCCCATTGTGGCGGTCACGAGTTCGTCTCTTTCAACCTCTCCATCGGCCGCGTCCACGTATGCCCCTATTGCGAGCGCATCGTCCTGCCGCCCTCCATCGACGCCGACGATCTCAGCGATGAGGACCTCCGGACGCTGGCGGCGTTTCATCCCGCCGCGCCGTAGCAACGAGGCGACTCGGGGCCGGGGTCCCATGGCGAGGACAGCCGAGCAGACGACCTTCCTTGGCTCACATGCCCCCGGCCCCTTTAATTCCACAGGTCCGCGTAAATTTCTTTTGACAACCGGACCGTGACACCCTATAATGTGAGCGTCTGATCGGAGATACTCGCATGGGAGACAGACCACCCCTCGGTCCGAAACCCGAACGCATCCACGCTGAGGAGCGTGCAGTCGCCCTCGCCGAGGCCCTTGCGGCGTGCACGAGCGCCGACATCCAACACAGGAGGGCCTGGGCAAATGAACTCAAGGGCCTCATTCTGAGCCACGGCTTTGCCCCGGACCCCGAGATCATGGCCGAGGAGAAGGTGAGCGCCCCGGAGCGCGACTACAAGGCCGACCTGGGCCACGCCGAGATCCTTCTCGACGCCCTCAAGGACGCCCTTCGCCACGCCTACAAGGAGCACGATTCCCACATTGTGTCCCTCATCTGCGCGGACGTGTCCGACCGCTCGGGTATGGTGTTCCAGCCCTACGCCGACGGCAGCACGAACTCGATTCCAGTCCAGCCGCCAGCGGCCACGATGGAAGTCCCCATGGCGTGCCCCCACTGTGGATACGCTTCGGGGTTCAGCGTGAACACGGCCCGCTACACGGCCAAGTGCGGCCGGTGCGAGAAGCGGTTCAGAATCAGGGCGCTCCCGGCCCTCCCGGCCAACGCCCTGACCCTCGCCTGTGATCGGTGGTTCGAGGCCGAGCGCGAGCTCATCGGGCTCCTGCAACCGGGGGCCGAGATGGAAGCCCTGCTCCTGGAGGAGCTGTCCGTCGTAGTGAAGGTCACGCGGGACGGGAACGTCCCCCTGACCCCGAACGATCCGTCGCCATACAAGGCCGCCGTCAAGGATGAGGGTGAACCCGTCAAAGAGGAGACGCCACGCCGAGAGCTCCCGCCGTGTTTCAAGTGCGACGGGAGGGGCTGTAAGCACTGCGCCGGGCACGGATTCGACCCGGCCGTGCTGGACAAAGAGCCGCCCTCCCAGGTGTGTCCCGAGTGTAAGGGCACGAAGAAAATAACGGCCGGGCCGAGCAAGAACCTCGAACTCAAGTGCCACGTCTGCGCCGGTACCGGCCGCGTTCATTGAAGGAGGCCCCCACGGATGGACCCTGATCAAGCCCTCTACAACCTCGTGGACTGCTTCTGCACGGGCGACATGGACAACGCCCTCGATTTCTTCGACGGCCTCCAGAACTGGATCGCAAAAGGGGGATTCCTTCCCAAGAACCCCTACAAGCGGGAGGAGGAAGGGAAGAGGTGTGATACCTGCGCCGCCCAGGACGACGCGAGCCACGACTGCCGCCACTGCCGCGAGGAGAGCAAGTGGAAACCCAGAGATCCCGCGCCCCCGGTGGAGGGCGGCCGCCGGTGCCCCCTCGATCACGACGGCTGCACCCACCACGACAAGCCCCAGGATATGCCCTGCAATCAACAGAACTGCCCGTGGGAAACCATGCGGAATGATGACGCATGGTGGGAGGGCCACCCGGGGAAGTACAGGCGGCCGACCATCGAGGAACCGGCGCATCGCTGTCAACATTGCAGGGACCCTCTCGACGTGCGCAAGGTCGAGTGCTTCGCATGCCATCGGGAGTTCTGCCCCGACTGTTTCGCTGTACACCACTGCGAGGAGGACCTGTGAACGACTTTCCCAAGGAGATCATCCTCAGCATCGAGGGCAGCCCCGAGCTGGCTCGCAAGTTCCTCGACGGGATGACGGCCATGGTTTACCCCGTGAAGCGGTTCGATGGGGCCTACGAGCCACCCGACCCCATAAAGGTCACATTCCAGCCCGACGGAATAGGGACCGAGTACCGGGTGCTGAGCACCACGTCGCGTCCCGTGAACTCCCTCGGCGAGAAGGTGGGTGTGGACGTGCGCCTCGTGGGGTTCAACCTCCCCGATGCCACCAAGTACGAAAAGGCCCAGGAGACCCCATGCGTGCGCGACCACGGCGGCCTCTGCAAGACCCATCCCCTCTGCGAGCTCAACGAAAAGGCCGTGGGCTACCTCCAGGACATCGCCCTCATGAGCCCTTCCGAGAAGTGCAGCAAGCACGGCCTCCAGTGTTGCCACGCCTGTGAGGCCGTGGACTGCGCCGACAACACCACCCCCCACGCCCCGCTGCTCAAGGCCGTCAAGGAGCTCCTCGACGACGTGCAGAGCTCCCTCAACACGGGCCACGGCAGCGGCAGTGATAATCCGTGCGCGTGCCCGACGTGCCTGAAATTGGCGGCCACCTACAAGAAGTGCCGCGACCTGGAAAGGGGGAAGGAGTGAAAATCCACTTCGCAATCCCCCAGAACGAGGTCCACGCCATGGAGCGGGCCGTGGGAATGACAATCCCGCTCAAGACCCCGGACGGCGACTTCGAACTCAAGGTTATCGAGGTCAGGCCGCCCAAGGAAGCGGGCCACTGGTGGACGTGCGTGGGTGAGACGGCCTACGAGCCGCCCGACGGCCTCTCCTACACCCACATCGGCTCCATCGGCGAGCCGAGCGAGATGCGCAAGGCCATCCGGTTCGAGAACAACCTCGCCGACATGATGAAGCGGGTAACCTTCGAGGAGCCCAAGCGGGAGTGGTATGTCTACGACGTTCGGGGCACCCAGGCGGCGATCCGCCTCAGCGGAACGGCCGTGGTGGTCGAATTGAACACCCACACAAGTCCCGACGGCATGAAAACGGCGCAGGAGGCCCGGGACCTTTCGAAAGCCCTCGCGGGGCTCCTCGCGGACCAATTGAACAAGCTCGGTTTCATCCCGCCCGGCCTCAAGGCGACGCCGGGCCCTGGCGACGACGATTTCGAGGACCACGGTTCCCGACCCTTCGGGACAAACCTTTTGAGGTGACGAATGCAGTATTTGTGGCTTGAATGTGACCTGCTTGGCTCTGGGAAGGAGTGGTATCTGGCGACCCAAGACGGTGACACTATCTCCTTCCCCATAGTGGATCACGAGGATCATATCAGCGTGTTCGAGGGGTGCAGACGCATCCTTCTCGACAAGCCCGAACCGGGTAAACCCCTGCTGGTGTGGTCGAACCAGTGCTATATGTCCGTGGTCGAGGAGGCCAACGGCCTGCGGGCCGCGATCCGGGAGTGGGCCGACTCGCGTGGCGACGGGGACCGGAATTTCGAAGCGTTCAAGACCCTCGAAAAGCTGGCATACGAGAAAGCCGACAGACCGTGCGCGGACCCGGAGGAGGGCAGGTAGCGATGGGAAAGAAGCCCAACCGGAGAAAGCCAGATACAAGCGAGGCTACGGCGGCGATGTTCGAGCCCTACATTATCGAGCCTTTGATCGGGATCCCCATAGAGGCGCTCAAGGAGTTTGTAAAGGGGGTGGAGGAGGGCGTTCCTACCGCCATTGCTCGACACCCCGTTCACGGCTATGCCGCGATCCAGAGTAGCGGGCAGGGTCCTTATTTTGTGTGGAGGGAGGAGCAGTCATCGTGAAAACATACCGACGCAAGCCCATCGTCATGCGGGCGTTCAAGTGGGACGGAAAGCCCAACGAGCACGTGAAGCTCCTCGGCCCGGTACAGGGCGGTCACGTTCCGTGTAATCACTGCATCCTGCCGTGGGCAGAGCATGGAGAGCTGATCAACCCGGCCGGTTCCACGTACTCGGTTCTTTGCAGAGGACGGTGGGTGGTGATCGGCCCCGACGGATCTTCCGAGTTCATGAGCGAGGCCGATTTCAAGGCACAGTACGAGGAATGCGACGCCGTGGGCTGCGAGGCGTGCCCACCCGGAAAGAATATCGAGTGCAACGACGGCGGGGAGTGCGCCAACACCGGAGAGCCTATCCCACCAGACCAACTCAACAGCCCGTGAGGAGGACCCGTGATCGAACTGAACGAGACCCCGGCCGGGAAAGCCCTCTCGGCCATGTGGGCAGCGGGCAAGCACAACGACCTGGAGAAGTGGAAGCAGAACGTGGACCTTCTCCTGGCCGAGATCGAGTTCCAGGTCCAGGCCCAGGGGTGTCCCTATCCCAAGCCCCGCGACTGGCCCGCTCTCTTGACGGCCATGGTGAAGCGCGGCGCGAAGATCCCCGAGCCGCCCTGCCGGTGGTGTCAGTGTTTTGATCCCCAGGGCACCTACGCCCCGGGCCCCCTCGGCCGCACGCACGACGGCTACCGGCTCTGCTGGAGGGAGAAGCAGCACCCCGATTTTTCGTGCTACGTGCCGCGTGATAGGGAGGAGTAATGCCCATCAAACTCACCATCGGAAACCTCACAGGGACCGTGACCATCGACGCCCTCCTGGAGGGCTTCTGCCTCGAAGGGGCCAACCTCAATAGGGTCGAGCTCTCGGGGGCCCACGACCCCGAGGAGGCCGAGCTCTACCAGGAGTTCGACATGGAGTTCAGGCGCCTCCAGTCCGGGTCACCTGTCCCGAACGCCATGCCCGAGGCCATGCGCCGGGCCATCTGGAACATGAACTCCAAGCGTGCCATGCGAGGAAGGGGGAACCCGTGAGCCTGGAAAAACTGGACGCCTACAAGACATCGGATGGAAGCCTTTTCGAGTGCTCCGAGGAGGCCCGACGGCACGAGGCAGCCCTCTACCTATCCAACGCGCTGGACCCTATCTTCAAGAAGCGCGTGGACATGGACACGTACGAGGGTCCGTCCGCGCATCGGTCCACGGTGATCGTCCTGTCCAATCCGACCTCATTCCGGGCCCGGCTGAATACCTATTTCGACATCCTGGAGGGACGCATCGACGGCGCCCCTCCCGAGAAGCCCCCGGGCCCCGTCGATGGAGTGCGCTGCTACACGTGCGTGAGCGGAGGCCGAGCAAGGGGCAGCGGCCGGGACAAGATCACATGCAAGAACCACCTCCACCGAGGTGATACGGCCATTAAAACACCGGAAGGGTGGCGATACACGACCGGGTGCGAGTGGGTGGAGCACTGTACCGAGTACGAGGACGCCCGGCAGCCCGGGTAGCGGCCGCTGGCGAGTGGTAAAATGTCCACCATGAGCGAAGAAAAACCCAACCGACCACTCATCGCCTGCGAGCTATGCGGATCGAGCATCGAGGAGGGCGAGCCCCACTACAAGGTGCCCGGCATCGGCCCCGTCTGCACGGACTGTCACAGTCAGTACGCCAAGATTCCCCGTCAAGAGGAGTGACACCTGGGAGACATCCTGTGATCTCGACCGATCCAAAGGACCTGGACAGGGGCGCCGAGAGTTTCGGCCCGGATGATGGCTGCATCCTCATCCTGCTCCTCGCGGCGCTGGCGACGGCCGCAGCCCTTTTCGCTATCAGGATTGCCTGCGGTGAATAATTCTTTAATTTCGCTTGAAAATCGGATCGTGACACCCTATAATACTAATAGACGGGAGATGAAAGGAACGATCCGATGACCAAGAACGAAGTCAGCAAGGCATTCCGGGTGGCAAAGACCAGGACCTACAGCGACGACGACCTCGCCGCTTTTTCCGGTTGCGCCTACTGGAAGAAGAAGCACCACGTGACCTTGGCCCAGGCCGCCGCCTACCTGCGGTATCAGGCCCTCCAATTCGACGGCGAATGGGACGCCGAGGCCCTCAAAGAGTGCTTCTGGGTCCTCTCCAACAAGGCCATCCTCGTGGACGGCCCTCCCCTCAACACCTTCGACGTGGTTCGGGACAAGTACGGCCGCGAATGCGTCCTCGGCGCCCCCTCGGAGGCCCCCGACGCCGCATGGCTCGCCTCCCAGGCCGTACCGACCACCGCGAAGGGCAAGTGGTGGACGGCTTTCCCCCTGACCGGCGGGGCCGTGATGGTGAAGGAAAGCGAGGTCGAGTACCTGCGCCGGGCCACCTGGAACGAGGTCGCCGAGTTTCACGGCGCCCCGGTCTGAGACCCGACGGACGAAAGGAACGATCCGATGACCCGGAAGTACCGAACCCACCGCAACGGCGTCCGCAGCATCACCCACTACACCCACCACGACTACACGATCATCCCCGATCACGTCTGGTTCCGGGTCTACAGGGACACCCGGGAGGAGGGGCCGGTCGAGCTAAAGCTGGAGCGCGGCCTCATCCCCCATCTCAAGGTGGCCCGCGCCCTCATCGAGGAGGACCTCGCCCGACGCGAGACCGCCCTGGCGAGCGCGTAAGCGCCTACGCCCAGGAGAACATGCCATGGAAACGACAACGAATTCCGAGTCCGTAGTCCCGCCCGGCCGTCGGCTGCGCCCTGGGTGGTCCATCGAGGAGGTCGAGGACCTCAAGCGGGACTACGGTATGGAGGCCGAGGCGCACCTTCTCTCGTTCATGGGCCACGCCGTCTCGAAGATGCACACGAACTGGATCGAGGCCATGCGCCCATGGCACTGGGCCTTTCTCCACGCCAAAGCCTGGGCCTCCCTCATCACGGCGGGGATCGACTTGGCCCTCTCGGGGCGCCTCGACCGGCGCGGCCCCGTGTACAGATATTTCCGAAGGGTCGCCGACCCCATCGAGGACTGGTTCGTCCCGAAGTCGCACGACCTCACCCCCGAGGAGTGGGAGGACGTGTCCAGAAAGGCGGCCGACGGATGAGCAGCCCGACAAAGACCTCTCGCTGCCCCATCTGCGCCCGCGACACCGAGCACAAGAGACTGCCCAACGGAGAGACGGCCCTGGACGCGGACCGCTACCAGTGCGCCGAGTGCGGGATCATCTCCTACTGGGCCAACACCGTAAGCGCGTACGCTCAACTGGCCCGGCCCGGCTCCCCCTCCCCTCCCTACCCCTCCCCCTGAGAGACGCGGCGCCCTCACCCCCACACCCCCAGGACTGCGCAGTCCACCCCAAAGCGGCGCCCCCACCTAAAACGGCGCTGGCGACTCAAAAACATATAGACAGATAACCAATCCAACCCAACCCCAAACCAATCCTCCCATACCTGTGTGCAAGACCCATTGGCTGACCAGCAAAGAAGCAGGTGAATGTGCGGATGGCCGCGCAGGCGTGGGTGCACGTAGAGAACCATACGAAAGACGCTCCTCGATCCTGACCCCATACAATCCCACTGAGCATACCGAGATCCGTGTGAAAGGGCCGTCCCCATACAACCAACCCGCAATCCACGCATCGTTTCGGGCGCAGGCGGGTGAATGCCATTCCCTGGGACCGGGACTGAAAAAAAATGAACGACTGTCGCTACCGACAGTTAATTTTTTGGAGGACTGTCGCTACCGACAGTCCCGCCCTGGGAGCGCCGTCAAAAAAAAAATGAACGACTGTCGCTACCGACAGTGGATGCTTTTCCCTTGACCGGCCCTGGGACCGGGGCGATGATTGAGGCGAGCTACCCGGCGCGGTCACCGACCACATAGCCCCGGGAAGCGACAACCGGCTCGGCTCCCCCTGGGACCGGCAACGGCCCGAAGGGACCGAGAGGCGACTTTCGAGATCACCGATTTACGAGGTTGCACCCATGACACGCTGCCAAGCCTGCGGCCATCCTTCCGTATCCCTCGCCTGTACCTCCTGCGGCACCCTTGCCGAAAACGAGAACGGCCCATCCCTGGGCGGCGGTTGGGCGCCCCATCCATACGATCCCGTCTCGGGTATCTGCTTCGAGATGCACGGCAAGCACCTGCTTCCCGGGGATGAGGTGCGCGTCCAGCTCAAGAACGGCCGCAAGGCCACGGGATATGTGGACTACGCCAGCACGAGCAAGACCCTCTACCTGTGCAAAGAGCATACGCGGCGCACGTGGAAGCGCGGGGTCTGGGTGCAATTCAAGGCCGAGGACATCGCCTCGGTGGACATCGTGAAGCTATCCGAGGGCGAGGAGCGGCCGTACGCGCTAACGCTCAGGTCCGAATCCCCCGTGATTGCGGACTGGATCAAAGAGGCGCCCGAGCGCACCCCCGGCCCGCAGCACGCCCACGAGAACAACAGCCGGGCCGTGACGTTCCCCTTCCGAAAGGGCCTCGAAAGCAAGCTCTTCCGCCTCTTCGAGGAGCCCATCGGCCTCGGATGCCCCTATCTGTACCGCCTGGAGCCCGACGGTATCCTCATCGCCGACGTGACCGAGGAAACCATCACCCTGTGGAAAACCAACGATCCCGGCCGATACCTGGGGTTCGATCCGAGAGAAAATATCCTCGATCACCTCCAAAAAATGGGGAAATCGGGGGTGGTTTTGTTGGGGCGCAAGGACTTACGTTCGACTGTCGGTAGCGACAGTCGTTCAATTTTTGAAAATGAACCCACGCCCGCGAGCGTACGCCAGCGGCGCGGCGGCACCTACAGAACCGGCGGAAAGGCCGGTCCCGCCCGTACAGTCGTGCGCGGATTCCGTTTCCAGGTGGGTGGGAAGAAAGCACGCGGCCGACAGGCCAAGAACAAGGAGAAACAGGCGGCCGCAAAGCGCGTGGGGAAGCGCGGCCTCGCAAGGCGCATCTCCGCAGCCAAGAAGTGGCACAGGTCCTCAAGGGGCGCGGCCTATCATCGAGCTTTGGGCGATTACAACCGGGAAAGCATGAAACTGCGGTCCCAGGGGTTGTCAAAGCGCCTTTTCGAGAACGGTCTTGACTACTTTTTCGGAGATCCAGTGCTGTGGGCCCTCGATAGCCGGTCCCAGGGGGTCCGCACAGTCGCCGCTGGAGACCTGATTTCGGGTCACCTGTCAAGCACCCCTATGGGGGTGGGGGTGAATCCCCTGGGACCGACCGGGATACCAGATATGTCCACGCACGGGGAAAATTTGGCGTATGGGGAAAATTCTGCCCTGGGTGAGGAGGAGTGGAAGCCGTCGAGGCTCGGCGTCATCAAACCCGGAATGCGGGTGGTCTCCCGTGTCGGGTGGGTGGGCACGGTTCTCAAGGTGGTGGAAACGTCGAGCAACCCGTACGCGGTCGTGAAGTGGGACAAGACGGGATCGACGGGGCGGCACACGGTCACGACCCTGCATCCCGTGGAAGAGGATATGTCCACGCACGGGGAAAATTCCGCCCTTTCCGCGTCGCAGATCCGTGAGGGCGACAGTCCTGAGCTTCTACGGGCCATCGACGATTTCGCCAGCGGAATCACGCGCAAGAAGCCCGGCGGGATGTACGGGGAGTACATTCGTGCCCTTGGTATCGCCATGATGCGCGGCGGTTCGGGGCCCGATGCGAAAGCGTGGTGGCGGGCAGACCCCAAGGGATTCGACCCGAACTACGCCTCGTGGCTCCAGGGCGAGATCGAGAAGCTGTTCAAGCAGCACGGCCAGCCCGTGAAGAAGTTCACCCCCGTGAGCGAGTCGGAAGACCGCTCTGGCGAGTCCGCAGGCCCGCGAAGCGAAAGCGTCGCCGAAGGGTCCGACGTGGTGAGCGCGGTGCAGGCAGCCATGGTGCCCACAAGGCCCAAGCGCATGCGGAACCCGCGCACCGGGAAGATGGGCACCCTTCGCGTCCCGAGGGAACCCTCGTTCGTCGAGGACTTCCGGCCCGAGTTCCCCGAGAACCACGAGATGCAGCGCAAGCTGGCCGGGCACATCACCAAGGGGGCGTCCGAGTGGCGCGAGGAGAAAGCGCCCAGGGTTCGCCTCCCCTCCGGGTGGAGTGTGAAGCGATGGACCTACTGGCGGCGGGACTTCCCGGAGACCCCCATGCGCAAGGAGTCGCAGGCCCTCCTCATCGCGTACCAGGGGAAGCCCGTGTTCACATTGGACTTCCAAGGCCGCAGCCCGCACGCCCTCGGCGTCGTGAAGGGGTCGAAGGTCGAGCGGCACTACGGCGTGGTGCAGGACAGCACCACGGAGTTCCTGGAAGACCTTCGGGACACCATCGAGGACGCCGGGTCCGTAGGCGAGGCCGTGGACAGCGTTACGAGCTTCACCCCCGTGAGTGAGTCCGTGAGCGAGGCGGTTGACTATGAGGATCCGAAATATGAGGACCTTGTGAGCTTCTTGCAGTCGGCGGGTCGTGAGGCGCTCCAGTATCCCAAGGACAAATGGAGCAGCGTGTACTTCAAAAACGTGAAAGCGCATCACGTGGCGGAAATCGACTTCCCCGCCTTTAACGCGGCGAAGCGGGGGGTCCGGGGGATCACGAAGGATATGTACGACCACGCCCTCGCCGGGGCCTTCGAGAACCTGCAAGACGAGATCGAGGGGGCCAGCTCGTTCGAGTGGGGCGATAAGGAGGGGTTCATTGGCCGGGATCCCAAGACGCAGGATTACCGAATGTTCCCTGTCGATGAGAGCGTGAGTGAATCCGTGAACGAGGCGGTAGGTCGGGACGCTTTCCACATCTGGCACATCACGGGCGCGAGCAACGCCAAGGCCATCCAGTCGGGCGGGTTCAAGCCCATGCCCACGAGCAAGGGACCGGGGGTATCGGTGGCCGTGCACCCGGCTGCGGCCCGGGGCCTTTTGCGGACGGCGCAGCGCATGTTCTCGTTCCGGACCTTCGAGGACATGAAAGCGTGGTTCGTGGAGATGGGCGCGGACCCCGACGACCCCAAGTGGGGCAGGGTGGGGAACGAAGGTGATCCTGCGCGGGCGTACGTCAGTGCCATGTCCCTGTTTCACCCGGCCGTGGGTGGCAGCGCGACCAAGATCCCGAGGAATGAGTTCCTTTGGGCCGACATCGGGAAGAACCTGCATCGACAGGGGCCGCCGTTCGTGGCCGTCGAGGTCATCGGCAGTGACATGGACTTCGACGCCTATTCCGGATACGAGGCCCTGTTCGACAAGCTTGCCGACGCCTACAAGCGGTTCTCGCCCAAGTCCATCGAGGCCGAGGTGTTCCTCGACGGCCGGGACATCGGGATCATGAACGAGGTGTGGGACGAGCTGTACGTGGACATCAACAAGACCCCCGAGAAGATCCGCGAATCCCTCTCGGAAGGTGGGTGGTGGAACCCCAAGGAGATGAGCACCGAAGAGCTCCAGAAGGAACTCGCGGACATCGAGCGCGACTACGGGCGGAACCTCACCATGAGCGGCGGGGCCGTGGACCGTCGGCGCGGGACCATGATCAACAAGATGCGCGAGATCAAGCGCGAATTGCAGAGCCGTGGGGTGCGGACGGAATCCGAGGTGATGGACATCGGTTTCCTCCAGGCCAAGGACCCCTACACCGTCAAGTACGCCTGGAAACGGCGCGGGCCGATCAAGGTCGTGACGGTGGACGGGAAACGGGCCGCTGAGGAGTTTCTCGCCAGCGTGAAGCGGGACGGCGGGAACGGGATGATCGTCAAGGGCGTGAAAGAGTCGGAAGGACCGCGAAGCGAGAGCGTTGTGGCGGAGGAGAAGTACGGAGTGTACCGGGTCTATGTCCGCTACGGGAAGTACGGAGACAAGAAGCCGGTCCCCTACTATCTGGCAGGGACGCCATCCAGCATCCGCGAGCTGTTCGCCGATCCCGAGACGGCGGAGTACGACGAGGACGATAACAAGCTCATGCCGTACAAGATGGCGTGGGAACGCCCTGCTCGCTCTGAGGAGTCGGCCGTCACCGAAGCGAAGGAATACGTCCTTTGGGGGCTTCCCAAGGGCTCGAAGGATCAGATCGACGCCAAGGTGCTTCTCTCGAACGGGCGCAGCATGCGCGACATCGAGAAGGTCAAGAAGCTGGCCGGGCGCGACGGGTGGCACACGTTCCGGGTCCAGGTGATCGACCTCTCGAAGCCCTTCGACGCGGGTGCCGCGTTCGCCGGGGCCGTCGGCGAAGCCGTCAAGGGAATGAAGAACCTCACCTTCCTGCTCAACAAGCCCGAGGCGCCCATCGAGATGCGCGGCCGGTCGAAGAAGGGCTACATGGCCGTTTTCAAGGAGGGGAAGCACTACAAGGTGGCGCACGTGCCCACGGGCCTCGTGGCCTCCCCGCCCTTCCGCCTGCAAGCGGACGCGGCGGCTCTGGCCGTCCAGATCGAGGAGGAACTCGGGTCGAAACTCGACTTCCCGGCGGATCGGAAGCCCACCGATGTTCTCAAACGCATCGCGGACATCGTGATCGAGTACCGGATGGGCAAGCCCTTCGGCTACTGGGAGAGCGACGAGGACGGCGTGGCACCCCTGTTCGAGGGCCTTTTCGAGAGCTACAAGGCCGGGTGGATGAAGCTCACCCCCGCCGAGAAAAAGACCATGATCGAGGTGGTCAGGGCGCAGTACAAGACGCGCAGGAACGTCCCCTCGCAGCCCTACCGGGATGACTACGCGCCCATGCGCCGGGCGTTCGGCGTTCCCGCCGCCCTGGAACACAGCGGAGAGGAGCTGCCCGATCACTACTACGAAGCGTTCCGGTGGGCGTGGCAGATGGTCCAGCGCGGGGCCGACCCCGACAAGTCCATCCCGGGAAAGATCGTGTACGAGGGCCTTTCCGAGAGCGGAGTTACGGTCAGGTACATGGGCGGTGAGCGCAGGCGTGGCCGGGGCGGCCTCCGTGGGCGCTCCATGGGCCGTGGCCCGGCCTCCTATCCGTTCGAGTTCGACCGGGGAATGGAAGATGTGGTATCCGAGCTGCGCACCTACCTCAAGGGGAAGCGGTTCAAGACCGATAACGTCGATTCGCTGACGTTCCTCGTGGGCCGTAAGGGCGCCACGGCCGCCGTCGCGTGGCTGAAAGACAAGGGGGTCCCCATCGACTACGACCTCCAGGATATGTCCGGGCCCGGCGAGGCCAAGCCTTTCGAGAGCATCCAGGAGGCCCTCCCTCGCGGGTTCAGCGTCGAGGTCGTGCAGTCGCGGAAGAACCCCGACTGGATCAAGGTGTCCGTGGAGGGCGACTTCCGGGGCGAGCGCGTGTACGGCGAGACGCAGCCCTTCCACATCGGGATCAGCAAGCCCACCAGGAGACTCGTGGGCCAGATCACGCAGGCCGCGTTCAAGCGGGGCGAGTACGGGAAGGGCGTGCCCATGGGCCTCCAGGGCAAGCTCGAAGCCGCCGTCCTCGACGCCCTTGAGAAACACGCGGTCGAGAGGGGCATCTCGTACGCGCACCTCGAAGGGCTCGCCGAGGCCACCCGCAGGCCAAAGAAGCCCAGGGGCACCAAGACCAAGAAATTCGTGATGTACTTCCCCACCGAGCAGGACGCCATCGACTACGCCAGGGCGTTCGGCTTCAAGCCGGGGGAGACGCGGGAGGAGAAACTCGGGTGGACCGTGGACGTGCGCCGGGGCGGCCCGGCCATGCGGTCCGATTTCATCTATACCGAGCCCAACCCTGACTTTGAGACGTTCCTCCGGGCGTGGGTGGGCGAGCACCACGGACCGGCCATGGCCGACAGGGTGGCCGACGACTACCTGCGGATCTTCGCGGGGGCCAAGAAACCCACGCCTTTCGAGGAGCGGCAGGCCGCCTCCATGAAGAAGCTCTACAAGGACCAGTACGGCAAGGAGCCGGGGCGCGTGAAAGCGCCCAAGGGGTCCGCAGCGGCGGCGCGGTTCAGGCTGCCAAGGGGCGTGCGCGTGCCCGGCGGAATGTACGCGGTGGGCCTCGCGGCCGGTCCGAACAAGGACTACCACCGGGGTTCCTGGAACGCCGAAGTGTACATCCCGCTCACGTTCGAGGTGGTGAGCACCACGGACGCGGCGGTGGACGCCGTGCACAGGTTCACAGGAAAGAACGATCTCGGCGGGAGCAACTTCTTCGAGCCGAACCGGCCCAACGGCACCCGGGCAGCCCGGAACGACCGGGCCGGGATCGTGTTCGACTCGGGCGGAATGGCTGTGGGACGGGTCACCTACGGGGGCACCTTCATCCCCGCCGACTCACCCGGGTTCATGCGCGAGGGCCTCGAAGAGGCTGGAAAGGGACGGGCGCAGGTCATTCGAGGGATCCAGGCCGAACTCACCAAGATCATGAAGGACTTCGAGCGCGGGAAGTACAAGTCCCAGTACGACGATGTGGACGCCGTGGACGTGCACCTCCAGGTGCTCAACGGCAAGTGGAAGGTGTGGGTGGGCGAGGTTCCCGCCTCGGAGCGGCGGAAAGGGTACTGGACCTCCGAGGACTCCTGGTACTCCGTGAGCGACGGCGAGTCGGCCAACGACCTAAAGGTCACGGCCGAGGAGATGTTCTACGACCTCGTGGGCAGGTACAGCGGCAAGTTCGAGGAGTCCGCGCCCATCGCCGAGTTCGAGCCCAGGCTCAAGCTCCCGGCCGATCCCACCGACCGGCCCAGAACCTACAAACCCAACAGAAGCGAGAAAAGCGTCATTCGCCGCACGGTGCGCGACGCCCTGGCGGTGACCTACTTCGACTCCGTGAATCAGGCCGTGTCCACCGTGGGCGACGCCATCGGGCGCCTCGGGTACCAGTTTGACGAACCCCTCTCGGGGCGGCAGCCCAAGCGGCCGGGCGAGACCGGCCGGGTGGCGCTGCATCTCCAGCGCATGACCAACGACCCCTACTGGCCCCTCGACCTGACCACAGGTCCGGTCCAGTTCACCTTTTACGTCATGCCGAACGGCAAGGTCGAGGCGGTGGGCTACTACACCGAGGGCGCCGAGGAGCGCCCCAACCCGGTCGTGGAGGGGATCAACGATCCTCACATCTTCAAGGCCGTATTCCTTGCGGGCGGCCCGGGTTCGGGCAAATCCTTCATTGCGAACCAGATGTTCAAGGGCACCGGGCTCAAGTTCCTGAACAGCGACCTCGCGTTTGAGCACCTGCTCACCAAGCGGGACCTCCCATTCGACATTAACCCGGACAACGAGGAGGTTTACGCCAAGCAGATGCAGGCCCGGGGCCGCGCCAAGGAGCTCACCAAGCTGCGGCGTCAGCTCTGGCTCGACGGGATGCTCGGGCTCGTGGTGGACGGAACGGGGAAAGACTACGACAAGATCGCCAAGATGGCGACCAACCTCAAGGGCCTCGGGTACGACACGAGCATGGTGTTCGTGAACACGTCCCTCGACGTGGCCCACCAGCGGAACAAGGACCGGAAGCGGTCCGTCCCGGCCGACGTGGTGAACGATTCGTGGAGGCAGGTCCAGTCCAATATGGGCAAGTTCCAGGCGTTCTTCGGGAGCAAGAACTTCAAGATCGTGGACAACAGCAAGCCCCTCGACAAGCAGGGCATCCAGGAGCTGGGGGTGAACCTGCGCCGGGCGGCCATGAAGATGACCGACGGACCCATCGAGAACCCCGTGGGGCAGGCCATCGTGAACACCCTGCACAAGACCGGCGGAAAAACCATGAGCGACATCGCCAACGCCCAGACCGAGGCGGCCGCGAGGATGCACGGGTACCTTGGCACGTTCATCGCCGAGTTCAGGGGCCTCGACAGCGCCGCCCTCCGGGTCCTTCTGGCCGAGACCACGGTGGACGCAGAGGTCCGGGAGATCATGGAACTTCGGAAAGACCTCGCCAAGGCGGAGGCCGAGGGCGACGAGACCAAGGTGGCGGGCATTCGGTACGCCCTCGGGATGGCCGAGGCCGCGCTGGAGGTCGCCCAGGGCGAGGAGGGCCTGGAAGCGGAGGAAGAGCTCCAGGACATGGGGGTTACGTTCTACAAGGAGGGACGGCCATCGACGGTGATGGGGCCCTATCCGACGGTTTCGGCCGCCATGCTCGCGGCTGACCGGGTGTATCCCGTGGAAATAGGGGAACCGTGGGGAGATACCATCGACTCTCGCCAGCGGCGCGAGACGGTGGACGGCTATGTCGAGACCATGCCGTGGGTTACGGCCGAGGTCCTCAGCGTGGAGCCCGGTGTGGTCATGTACCACGAGGGTTCCGTGGGGGCGTCCCTCGACAGGGGCCTCCTCGAAGGGCTGCGCACCCGCGTGCGCCCCGTGGCCGACCCGTTCCTCCTCCCCGAGGGGGTCACGGCGGCACAGAAAGCGGTGGTAAAGGACCTCCGTAAGTTCTTCAAGAAAAAGAAGATAAAGGTCCGGTACAAGAGCCTCGCCACCCAGGGGCCGTGGGTCGAGGTCAGGGTGGACCAGGGGAAGGACTTCAAACCGTGGCTGAGTGGGGCAGAGCTCAAGAACTTTCCCGATGACATCCGGTCCACGGCCGTGCAGGTCCTCGGGGGCGCCCCGGGGCAACTCTCCTACGGGAACGCCCAGGGGAACATGATCGCCATGTTCCCGGAGCGGTGGTGGGACTTCCTCACCCGCATGGGCGAGAAGGTCACGCCGGTGGCCGAATCGGTGGGTGTGATGGACCTCTCGGGGGTGCAATCCATCCTCAAGGGGGCCGGGGGCAAGATCGAGCACGCGGCCGAGAAGCTAGCCGAGCTCTGGGTCAACGCGGCCGGGGCGGTCGCCCTGTTCATGAGTTACGCCCAGAAAGCCGGGGTTACCGTCGAAGTGGCCCGGAAAGCGGCGGGCGTGCTCTCGGGCATGACCGAGGCGGAGATCGAGGAGGCAATGCCCTCCTGGGGGTACACGGGCGGAACACCTGTGGGCGTGCCGCGCACAAGGGGGCGCAAGACGTTCCCGAGCGAGCGTCAGATCAAGATCGCGGCCAAGCAGGCCGGGACCTCGTACGAGGACGCCTGGGTGATCGCCCGAGACTACTTCGCGTACGCCATCCCCATCAACCAGATCATCAAGACGCATCCGGGCATGGCACCGGCGGAGGTCACCGGGGTGGTGGCCTACCTCCTGACCAAGTTCGAGCAGCCCACCGGGCACCGCAGGGAGGGCCTCGTGCACCTCTCGGCGGCCATCACCGAGGCGTGGTACGACGTGGAGCAGCGGTCCATCTCGCGCTGGCGTGAAGCCACGGAGCGGATCGGCAACATGCTCAAGTCCAAGCAGACGGTGTACGCGATCACGGCCGCCCTGGATTCGGCTGCCGAGGACGCGGTGAAGGAGGCCCAGACCCTCCGAGGGGCCGAGAAGGAGGCATTCCTCGACCTGGGCGCCCGCTACATCGCAATCGCCCAGACCCTCAAGGCGTCGAAGCCCTACGCGGACGCCATGAAGGAGCTCCTCCAGGTGGAGGTGGCTCTCGATTTCCTGGAGGGGATGCTCACCGGCGAGGCCAAGAACGCCTTTGAACACCTCATCAAGGACGGGTACGACACGGACCGCTTCGTGCCGGTCGTGGCCGTCGGCGAGGAGGTCGGGCAGGCTGGCCTGGGCTGGACCGACGGGGAGGCGACCCTCTGGGAATCCTACGTTGTCCACCGGGGAATCCTGGAAAGCAAGGAGTACCGCGACAAGGACGGCGTGGAATACGAGCAGTTCTCCGAGGGCGGGGACGTGTACGTGTTCAACCGGATCTTCCCGGGCAGCATCCAGATTTTCACGCCCCTGGGCGAGGAGATCAGGCCCGACACCTGCGGCGTGTGCGGAAGCACCCCGGCGGGGGAGATGTACCACGGGCCGAAGCTGTGCGCCGACTGCCACGCGGTGGTCTCCGAGAAGATCAAAGCCGAGAAGGAGCCCCGGGAAGGGCTGCACACGGCGACGGCCAAGAAGTGGTGCGAGGAGGCCGGGGTAGGCAAACGCCGCAAAAGCGGCAAAGATCGCATCGAGAACATGGCCGACATTCTTTCCAAGGCCAAGGGCAAGTACGCCGAGGCGGTGAGCGAGCGCAGCGTCGTGGAAGTCATCGCTCGGCAGGTGGACAAGGGCAGGATCACGGCCGAGGTCGCCGAGCGGCTTCTCACCGAGGCCGAGCTGCCCACGGACGTGCCCCGGCGCATCCTGCTCCCGACCGAGCCGGTGGACCACGACTTCGAGACGGCCGAGGCCATCGAGGACTGGTTCGAGGACTGCCGGGAGACGTTCAGGTTCGACAGCCGGGAAGCCATGCCCCACGGCGTGGCCTACTTCGGCGAGAACGAGGTCGTGGTCGTGGCCTACGACCATCTCCTCTCGGAGGACGCCCGCGACGCGGTGATCCAGGCGGCCGATGCGCAGCGCGTATGGGACGGGCTCATTCCCGTCGGCGATGCCAGCACGCCGTTCCACTCTCTCCTCGTGCGGGAGGGGGAGGCCGATCTCGTGCGGGCCCAGGGATTCACGACGGAGCACCGCACCGACCTCGAAAAGCGTAGGCGCGTGCGGTTCATCCAGGCCGGGGTCGAGAACTTCGTGCCCGGGTCCGTCAAGACGGCATACCTCTCGGACGGGACCGAGATCACCTTCGGGACGCCGACGGCCGAGAAGGACGCCCTCCTTGCCAAGGCGTGGGAGGAGTTCGACGGGACCGTCAGCGGGAAGGACCCCCTCGAAGTCGAGGAGGGGCTTTTCCGCCACTACACCGGCGCCCCGAGCGGCCTGGGCGAGGCCGCCGACGCCGCTCTCCAGAAGGTCACAGCCCTGGACAACGCCACCGTGAGCGAGGCCCCGGCTCTGTGGGCCCGGCTCCAGACGGAGGGAACCCGGGTTCAGTCGATCATCTTCCCGGCCGACAAGAACGAGAAGGAGGCGACGGAGGGGGCGTCGGCCCTCGGGTACACGCCCGTGGAGGTGGGGAAGGTGGAGCGGAACGTCCGTGTCGGCGTGCGCGAGCCCGTGGTCGGGGCGCCCACCAGGGCGCTCTCATTCGGAGAGGGGATCACCGTGATCCTCCAGGGGGCGCAGGAAAACACGGTCCGAGTCTACGACGATCCGTACGAACCGGAACGCCTCCTCCGGGAGATCGCCCTCCACAACCTCGTGGAAGGGGCCGACAAGGTAGCCCCCATGGGGCCGCGATCCTGGGCCCTGGGCTATCCCGACAACAGCGCCTCCCTCCTCGTGTACTTCCCGAGGCACGGGATCGCCCGGATGTTCACCCGGGAGGACCTGGGCATCCGGTTCGAGGGGGAACTCAGCGAGCAGGTCACGGGCATGCCGGTGGCGCCGCCCGAGACCGAGGCCGAGTCCATGGACCAGAAGCTCGACAGCATCGTGCGCAAGCTCGTGCTGAACGGCAGCCTCGACGCCCTCCAGGATGTGGCGTTCGACGATGACACGGGGTCCATTTACCTGTTCTTCTCGGCCGCCATCACGAGGGAGGAAGCCGAGGACATCACCCAGGACCTCGGCAACGAGTACCAGCAAACGCGGCTCGTGGCGTCGCCCGATCAGTCCCTCGACGGCGAGGTGGGAGAGTCCGATTGGTGGGTTGTGTTCGTGCCGGGCGAGGACGAAACGGGCGCCCCGGGCGAGCCCGACCCCACGCGGTGGGGCGCCACCAAGGTGCCCGAGCAACAACCGCAGGGCCTCTCCCAGTTCATGGACAAGGACGCGGTGCAGTCCATCGCCAAGGGTGTCAGCCTGGACAAGGCCATCGACGCCCTCACAACCGAGAGCCTCGCCGAGGTGGACTTCAATCCCCTCTCGTTCGCGCTGGCGTTCGCCGCGCACCACGGCCTCGACGAAACGTCCCTCGCCTCCTCTCCTCTCGCGCCGGGGACCGTGTTCCTGACGGTGAAGAACGAGGCGGGCACAATGAAGCGCGTTGACTTCTCAGCCCCGGGAGTGGGCGACGGGGTGAACGTGGTGGTCACCGATGCGGCCAACGGCCAGAAGGAAACGGTGGGCCACTTCAAGAACCCCACCCTGACCGAACTCCTTGGAAAGCTCGGAGACAACCCGGCATGGAAAGCGTAAGCAGGCGACTCTCGGCCCGGCGCATGGCTATGGCCGAACGGGTGCATATCCCCCTGGGGTCTCTGGGAGTCCCCAGGGACGATATGCCCCAGATACGGAGCGACCTTGTTCCCGAATTCCTGCGGTGGCTCACGGCGCAGCGCGTCCCCCACCGCCGAACGCGGGTTCAGGTGGACAAGATCAAGGCCACGCAGCGCGAGATCGACATCGACAAGGTGGCCTCGATGGTGGCCTCCGCCCCAGAGAAATCTCTCGCCAAGCCCGTGATCATCTCAAAGGACTTCTACCTCCTCGACGGGCATCACCGGTGGCTCGCCCTCGTGAACAAGGACCCGGCCTACAAGATCGAGGCCGTCCAGGTCGGCATTCCCATCTGGAAGCTCCTCGCCTACGCCCGCGAGTTTCCGCAGGCTTCCTACAAGCAGATGGGCGAGGCCGAGGAGCAGAGCGTCTACAAAAAGCGCATGCACAAGGCGCTCAAGGGGTGGAAGAAGCTTTTCCCCGTCAAGAAGGAGGGCCACAGCACAGTCGGCACCCTCTACTTCGACACGCCCGAGGAGGCGCTCAAGTGGAAAGAGGATGCGGCCGCGTTCATCGAGCGCATCAAACCCATCGGGGCCACCGAGCGAGCGCCCCAGCTCGTGAAGAAATGGGAGATGCTCAAGGACGATTTCGAAAAGTGGGTGGGGTGGGAAGACCCTCGCCGCAACCTCTACTCTTTCGAGAAAGCGGCTCGTGACATCGCTTGGACGTTCTGGGATTACCGCAAGGAACTCCTCGACGTGTTCATGTATCAGGTCGAGCCCATCGCCGGGCCTCTCGGGCAGTCGGAGCTCAAGGGCAAGCGCGAGATGACCGACGTGAAGCGCATTGGCCCGTTCCATCTCGGGATGGCGGCCTCCGGGCCCTGGGGGAAACCGCTCGAACCGGATGAGGAGATGATCGCCAATTACAAGCGCCTATCCGACCGGCTACCGACCATCGTAGCGAAGCTCAAGCGCAACGGTCTCCTCCAATACATGAAGGGCGTGCGGTTCCGCGTCGAGGAGGCGAAGGGGGAGGCCGGGGCAACATACGACGCCGTGAACAGGATGGTCCACATCAAGAACCGGGCCGACGATCACGCCGTATACCACGAACTCGCCCACCACCTGGAGCACCTGCTGAGGAAGGGACAGCTTCACGGCGGAGCACGGCCGTGGCGCGACTGGCGGTTCTGGTTCGAGGGCACTGACGCCAAGTTCACCAAGAAAGACTACGAGGCCGTCGGGATCCACCCGGGCGAGAATCGCCACATCGAGGGGCGTCTCAAGCGGGCGCAGGTTCCGCAGTACGTGAAAATGTTCGTCAAGGCCGTGCACTACGGCTACTACGCCGCCCGCTCCCCCGGCGCGGGATGGCGATACACGGATTACATCCCGGCCAAGCACATGGGGGAGGCCCTTCAAGGTCTCATCGGTCGGCCCATCAACACGGGGATTCCCTCGGCCTACGGCCACGTGAACGCTGGCGAAGCGTTTTCCGAGACCATGGCCTACTTCATGCTCGGGAAGCTCAAGAAGGGCACCGGTCTGTGGATGCTCAAGCAGATATTCCCCACCCTCAAGGAGTCCGATGAAAAAGACAGCAAAGAAAAAGAGCGCATCGTCGAAGCGGCCGAGCGGCGCGTCAAGCACAGGCGCGAAGCCGAGCGTTCCTGAGATTCATTCGAAGTCCAGGCTCGTGCCGGTCAAGTCGCTCAAGCCAAACGACTGGAACCCCAACGTCGTGCCCGACGATATTCTCGTGTCCATCGTGGCCGGGATTCACAAGCACGGTTTCGTGGGCGCCGTCCTCGTGTGGAAGGGGCGCAACATCATCATCGACGGCGAGCACCGCTGGATCGCCGCCAAGAAATCGGGCCTCACCAAGATCCCGATCATCGAACTCGAAGTGGATGAGGCACGAGCGCGGGAGCTCACCATTGCGTTCAATCAGAAGCGTGGGTTCTTCGACCCCGACCGTCTGACCGACGTGGTGCAGTTCATCGCCGACAAGACCGACGCGGCCCGCAAGGACCTCCAGGTCATGCTCGGATTCTCGGCCAAGGAAATCGACGGGATGCTCCACGACGCAGCGAACGAGGCCGAGAAAGAGCTCTCCAAGAAGATCAAAGAGGAGGGAGGAAATCCCAAGGTCGAAACGCGGCCGCCCCCTCCTCCGCTTCCCCCGCCGCCCGGTGATCCCGAGGACGACGGCGGCGCAGCGGCCGCTGGCGACAGCGACTCCGCCCCCGGGTACGGCGACGGCGCTCCGACGGAGGAGAACCCAACGGGAAAATTCCCGTTCACGTTTTACGCCCCGTCCATGGACGACTACGAGCGGATGCGTGATCTCTTCTATTCAGACGGCGAGTTCTCGTTCTCGAAGCTAAACGAAATGCTGGAATCCGCCGTAGAGCATTCACAAGCCGCCGAGTAGCGGCTTTCTCGTGGATACGGAAAGTAGGCCCCGGTTCCCGGATCGACCGCTGGAAAAAGGTCAAGAAAATTCTGCTTGACGCTCCACCAGCGGGACGTTCTACTGTACTGAGACCGGGATAAAAAAATTGAACGACTGTCGCTACCGACAGTCGTGATTTTCTCCGAGTAGGAGGGCTCCCGTGCCTGGAAAAGCCACTCTTGCGTTTCGTCTTTACTGCTCGCTTGCCGCTTCACCGAAGCCCATTAGCGAGTTTACCCTCCTCAACAACACGGACCTTCTGACCGCCCTTCACGAGGCGGGTGCTCACCTCGAAGCGGATCTCTTCGACGCCCTGAGCGAGGACAGCAAAAGGTGGGTCCGGGACGTGGTTCTCCACATGGAGCCGTTCGACCTCAAGGAGGTCGATCTCACCGGCAAAGTGGACTTCGACGAGTTCTGGTCCTTCCCGACCGACGAGGCGGCGCGGAGTTTCGCGTCGGGCCTCCCGGCCACGGTGGACAAGGCTGTTCGAAACAACCTCGTAGGATTCCGTGGGGTCCTGGATCAGCCCATCGAGCAGCGGGCGATCAAGGCGGGCGGCCAACTGTCCTCCTATCTGGAGTGGCACAGCGCCGTCAACGTGCAGGACACGCCTGCCCGTCCGATGGAAGCCGACATGAACTTCCCGGCGCGGCTGTGCGCCCGGTACGACCCCCGCGACGTGCGAACGCTCGCGGCCGAATACCCGGCCGATCACGTGATGCCGCAGCGCGAGAACTTCGCCAAGTTCGTCGAGGCCCTCGGCGCCATCGAGCCCCACGACGACTTCGACCCCGTGCTGGAGCGGTTCGTCAAGGTGGCGTGGCCCTCCGAACTCATGGACAACCTCAAGGCCGCGATCCCTTCCACGGGCCTGAACTTCGAGGACCTACGGGAGCAGGTGAGCTTCGTGGCGCGGCACCTACCGCGCACCCTCCTGTCCCTGAACCCTTCTGACCTTTCCTCCCACCTGGGCGAGCATCTCGCCCACGAGCTCGTGGAGTTCATCCACTGGGCGTTCCCGGGTGTTTCCGAAGAGGACCCCGACCCCGAGGGCGACGCCGACGCCGATGGCGAGCAGGAAGCCGACGCCGAGGGGGATGCGGAAAAGGCCAAGATGGGTGAGTCCGTGCAGATCGAGCCGAACTACGCCCTCGTGTACGTGAGCGGACGCGACGACGTGGCGAAGCTCGTGGGCCCCGCCATGGCCTCGAAGGAAATGAAAAACTGGACGGACGTGGACGGCCTGTCGAATTGGCTCATGTACGGCCACCGCATCCGCAACGTAGGCGTCATGCGGCCGAAAGACCTCGGCGGATACGCCATCTACATCCCCAAGAACCAGCTCTCCGACCTCAAGATGGTGTTCGGGGAACTCGGGATCGCGGAATCGAGCGTCCGGGTAGTGACCGCCGACGACGCCGCAAGCGTGGCGGAAGGGGGCGTCCGAGACACCCTCGGCCGGTGGTACCGCGTGATCAAAGAAGAGCTCTACAACACCCTCATGGTCTCCGAAGCCGAGTACGCCCTGGCGTGGCTCGCGCACAAGGCGGGATTCCGCCCGGAGCCGTCCCTCGGCGAGTTCGGCCTCTCTTCGCAGCAGGCCGCCACCTCCCGCCGGGCAGCCGAGCGCATGCACGACAAGTACCCGGGTTTCGCCGGGGAAAGCGCGGGCGCCGTCAAGAGGCTCGCCAAGGTGCGGGCCCCTGCCCTCCAGGAGTACAAGCCCAGGAAGGGCAAACACACCCCGAAGCAGCGCAAGCACGGCGGCGGGAACTACGTGTTCCCTCCGACCGAGAAGGACCCTTACGGCCGCTACCCCATGACCAACGCGGCCCAGGCCCGCAACGCCCTCGCCCGTGCCGGGGCCTGTGACGAGCAGTCCTCCTGGATGAAAATCCGGGGAATCTCCTGCGCGGACCTCAAGAAGAAGGTCGCCAACGCCGCCAAGAAGGACTTCCCGTCCATCGAGGTAGGCGAGCGCGTGGGAGAAGCGTTCCTCGACAAAAACTGGGTCTCGTACCTGATCCCGGTGGGCGAAACCCCGGCCCTTCACAAGCAACTCCGCGCCATCAACAACAGCCAGATCGTTCCGAAGCTGGCAAAGAAAGCCCACATCCGCCCCGACATGATTTTCGGGGTAGAGACGCCGGTGGGGTTCCGCATCTTCGTGTACTCCGGGAACAAGGGCGGCGTCTTGGACATCTTGCAGCAGGCCGGGATCATGGACGCCTACGAAGGGCCATGCTCCCCTCCCGTCCAGGAAGCATATCCCGAGGGCGACACACCTCTGACCTTCCTGTTCCGGGGCGTCTCGGCAGACCACGCCCGTGAGTGGGCCGAGGAATGGCAGGGCCTCGGGTACATCACCTCCTTCAACGTCTCTTCCTCCGGGAACGACACCACCGTCAGTATGATGGCCGGGAACCCGGGGCAGGTCCGGATCGCGGGGCTCATGCTCGGGAACTACATCGAGCCCGACGATCCCGCCTACGGCACCCCTTCCGAGGGCGTAGAAGAGAGCCGGTCCTCCGCGCTCACGGCAGTGACCAACTACGCGGGGGTGATCAGCCGCACGGACGGAGAAGGGTACGCCGACTTCGCCCACGCGATGGCCGACCACTACCTCTCCGGTGCCGCTCTTCCCGACCCGAAGCTCTGGGCACGGAAGTACGGCGACTTCGACCCCATCTGGGCCGACCTCGTGGGCGAGAAGGTCCGCGAGATCCTTTCGCAGCACGGCATCAACGTGCGCGAGAGCGTTTCCGAAGCCGTCATGAAGTCCATCGCCTACATCGACCTCGACAAGAAGGAGGCGGATCGTCTTCGGGAAGCCTACGACAAGGCGAACCCGTGGGACCCCTCCTGGGGCGAGCAGTACACGATGGAATCCGACATCGTGGACCTCCTGAACAAGAACGGTCGCTTCGGCGACATGCGGGCGGAGTACGGCAAGGGCAGCGACCGCTACGCAATGCGGCTTTGGGTCGATCCGAGCCACGTGCGGCAGCTCTCGCGCCTCCTCTCGGCGGCCTACGGGCTGCGCGTGAAGGAAAGCACCGCTCTGGTGTTCGACTCCGAAGCGGTTCTCCAGTCCATCGCCGAGGGTGTGTTCGAACACCTGAACCGCCCTGTTTCTGTGTCCGTGGACGCCATAGGCGGGGGCATCCTGCGCGGGTTCGTCGAACCGACAGCCGCCCTGGAGCTCTTCGCCGAAGCCCTCACCCACTTGGGCGAGGGTACCGAGGTCGAGATCGACAAGAACGAGTCCATTTTCCGGGCCAAGGGACTCCCCGAGGGCCTCGGATGGGACACCCCCGGTGACCTATACCCGGCCGACGGACCGGAGGCCCTGGGCGAGGACAGCCTCTTCGCCCCCACGAAGGTCAAGCCCTCCGGGGAGACCGACAACCCGTCCAACCGGGCAGCGGCCTCCGCGAAAAAGGTCATGAGCAAGAACGGCCCCAAGAAGATGGCGAAGGACCCCAAGGAGGTGGGCCGGGGCGAGAAGGGGGACAAGGCCGGGGGCAAGAAGCCCAAGACCATCCCCCGCGACGCCAGCGGCGGCCCGGGTACCTCGGGCGAGTCCGATCCCTCCGCCGACTACACCAAGGCCACCGTCGGCGTGAAGGGCAGTCTCTTCACCGTCCTGGGCAAGAAGAAGGGCGAGAAGGGTCCCCAGGCAAAGGGAGGCGAGGCCAAGGGCAAGGTCGTGACGCCCGGCGTCGCCATCAAGTCCTTCGAGTGCACCTGCCCCCACTGCTCGAACAGCGTCAAGGAGAACGTGCTCAAGCGGTTCGCCCCGGCGCTCCTGGAGCAGGACCCGGTGGCCGGGGGCGGCGCGACGGCCGTATCCCCCGCCAACGACCGGCCCGGCAACATCGAGGCCCCTCCCGGAGCGGCCTCCACTCCTCCGAAGAGCGAGCCCGCCAAGGAGCCCGAGAAGCCCACGGAGGCCGACCCGACGAAACGTCAGGACGACGAGGAAGAGGGCGGTCCGACCCAGGGTCTCGTGTGCCCCTTCTGCGGGAAGGAAATCCCCCGCGACGTGCTCAAGGGCATGATGGGCGAACTCCTCGCCCAACTCGCGGCCCAGCTCCAGCAGGGCTCGACCAAGCCCGAGGAGCCCGAGGAAGAAAAGCCCGAGGATGAGGAAGAGGAGGAAGAGGAAACCCCGGAAGAGGAGCCCGCTCCCGAGCCCGAACCCGAGCAGCAACCGGCCCAGGCCCCGGCGGGCGAGACACCCCCGGCAGCCCCCATGGCCCCCGCAGCTCCGGGCAAGCCCAAGGAGTCCATCGAAGAGCGCGGACGGACGGACTTCGTGCAGCAGTTCATGGGCTTCGACATCACCTACTACAACGCCCGGCAAGGCTTCGAGGCCAACAGCGCCGAGGAGCTCCAGGACGCCATCGAGGCGCGGTATCCCGGCTCGTTCCGGGGCTACGTCCTCGACGCCGTGCGCTCTCTCATCGTCAAGGTGCCGGTGAAGCAGGCCGACAAGTTCGACCAGATGCTTCGGCAGCAACTCCTCAAGGTCAAGTCACCCTCGGTTATCTCCTCCTCGGTCCAGACCAAGGACGGCGAGCCCGTCGTGGAGACGGAGCAGGAGCCCGGGGAGCCGGTGATCGAGGCGGGAGGCTCTGGAATGGGTCGATTTCGGCAGGGAGCGCCCGTTAGGGGGACCGACAGCCTCAGCGTGGGTGACCTGCTTGTGAACGTGAGCAAGCAATTCGGCGCTGTGAACGTCGCTAGGGTTACCGATGTGGGTGGAATCGGCGGCGTTGTGACGGCCATCTTCGTGGACCCGAACAATCCGTCGAAGAAACGGATGCCGTCGGACCGCGAGTTCGCCATCCACGACTTCGACACGAGCGACTACTTCTTCGCCGAAGGCGTCGAGTCCGAGGAGCCCATCGCCGTGGGCGAGATCGGGGTGGACAACGACGGAATCCCGGCCGGTGTCCGGGTCCGGGTCCTCGACAGCCACCGGGGGAAAGCCAAGGTGGACGCCGGGGGCCGCGTGATCGACGTGGCCGCCGAGGATGTTCTCGTGTACCCCTCGGGGTCCACAATCGAGGAGTGCCTCGCGGCCCTCGAAAGGGGCGAGTCCCTGGGGGCCGTCGCCATGCGGCGCCTCACCTCCAGGACCAAGGCCGTGCGCCTTGCGGCCCTGGGCGAGACCACCGAAGGATCTTCCGGGAAGTACCTCAGCATGTACTTCCCCAACGTCGAAGCGTGCCACAAGGCCAAGGCCGCCGTGGGCGCCCTGGGGAGCAAGATCACCGACGGCACCGAGGTATCTTTCGCCGTCGAGCCCCTGAACGGGGAGAGCACCCGGCTGCGCACCATCGCCGAGCAGCTCGGCGGCGCGGTTCTCCGGACGATCACCCCTCCGGGGCCGGTCGCGGAACAGCTCGACATCGACACCGACAGCACCGACCTGGGCGAGGTGAACAACCTTTTCCAGGGCGCTCTCGCGGACATCAAGGGGGCTCGTGACCTCCTGATCAAGGCCCAGACCGGAGACATGGCCCGCGCCGTGGCCCTCCTCAAGAGCATGGGGGCCAAGGAAAAGGTCATGAACGCCCTCCAGGGCGTGGCCGACTCCATCGAGGAGCACGGCACCAACCTCAAGGAGACCCTCGGGGCCCTCGACAAGGCCCACGACGTGTTCTCCAAGGCATACCCGGACGCCCCCAACGGGGCCCCGGAAGAGGAGCCCGCTCCCGAGAACGGCGAGATGCCACCGGCCGAAGAGCCCGCCCCCGAGAACGGGAACGGCGAGCCCATGCCGGTCGAAGAGCCTCCGGTGGAGGCGCCCCCGGCCGAGGAGCAGCCGCCCCCGGCGGTCTCCCCGCGCCCCGTCGAGTCCATGAACAAAATCCTGGGCGAGATGCGCAGGTCGGCCCACTGGCCGCTGATCCGGTACGCTCTCTCCGAGGACGATTTCCAGACGTTCGGGAACTTCATGCGTTCCATCTCTCCCAAGATCACGGCCCACGAGGTTTCCGCCGTGTTCGAGACCATCCAGGAAGTCACGGAGATGGACATGGCCCTCGAATCCGGGATCGTTCACGGAGCGCATTTCCTCGCCAAGAGCGACGTGGAAATGCCGGGGGAGATCACGGGACCGACCATGGCGGGGCAGGAGAAGCCGCGCCTCATCGGTGGGCAGACCGTTCGGGTCAAAGGCGTGTACTTCGGAGAGGACGGGAAACTCCGGGTGAACCTGGACGAACCCATCGAGATGACGGTGTACGCCGACGACATGATGACCGCCATCCAGAGCGGCCAGCTCGTGGCCGACTGACCGGAGAGAAGCATGATCGACGTAAAAACAAGCCTGAAATACACGGCCCCGGCCTCGGCCGCCATCGTGGTCGAATTCCGTAACGACGGGAATCTCAACCCGTACGTGGTGGTCGAGAACAAGGATGGCGTGAACTCCATCGCCGCGAAGTACCAGGAGAGCGACGATGGTGTGACCTGGACCGACATCGCCGGTACGAACGTGAATATCGGCCCTGGCGATGCCGACGGGCAGGTGGTCGTATCGAGCAGGGCTCGCATCGCCCTCCACGCGGGAGGCAACGCGGACCTGCTATTCTCCCTCATTCGGCAGGTAAACGGAGACCCCACAGACATGGGGTGCATCACATAGTCTGACAGCGGCGAAAGCCGAGAACATTTTTCAGGAGGACAGGATGAGCTTCAGCATCGGGTACGCGGAACACGAGGCGAAAAAGGACCAGATGAAGGTAGGCGTTCCCGGTGGGGGAGCGCCCTCGCAGCCGCAGGCGATCATCGAGTGCCCCGTGGACAGGATCGGTGGATTCCGTCTCACGAACCAGGGCGACACGGACTTCGACTACCAGCTCTGTCTCCGGGGGCTCTCCAGAGCCATCGCGGCCGAGGTGGTCGGTCCCCTGGGTTCCCAGAACTACAGGGGCGAGTTCGCGTTCAAGCAGATCACCCCGGGAACCGTGGTGATCCTCGAAGCCGCCGGTGAGACCTTCACCGACAACGGCGACGGCACGCTGACCGGCGACGCGGGCGGCACCGGCACCGTGGACTACGCGCTCGGCACCTACGACGTGACCTTCGCGGCCGTCACCACGGGCGCCGTCACCGCCAACTACACCACCGTGGGCTGGATCCGCTACGGCGCGGCCGCCACGCTCGTGGGCGGCGGCGGAGGCCGGTACGTGGAACTCGAACCGGCTCTCGGCGATCCCTGGGCCGACGCCATCAAGGGCCACAGCCACGTGGGCATCGAAGCTTACTGCGCGGGCGGCAGCGACGATTCCCTCATGGACGTGCAGGCGACCCACTTCGGCGACGACAGCGAGTTCAAGCTGGACGAGCCCATCGAGATTCGCGGGAACCTCAACACGACCTACTAAGGCCGTGTTCCGGGTACGCAAAACCGGTGAGGTGTGGCCCGGGGTTCGCCCCCGGGCACGCCCCACCTTCAACGGAGGGAAAAGATGGATAGTAGGATCGAGCGCAGGGCACGGCTCACCAAGCCCTCTCCCTACCTCCTGTTCCACCCTCCCGCCAACGCAAGAGTCTCAGCAGTCGTCCACAACCCGGCCGATCCTCCCCATATCGCGTGGGCCACTGGCCTGTGGGAGCTGGACTACGGCCTGCGGCCCACCTTCTCCGTTCAGGGAGTCCAACAGCGGCAGGGAAACGCCATCGCCCTCGACGCCCAGGGGAGCCCCACCGTGGGACCTCCTGCGGTGCGTGAGAGCGAGTTCGCGTATCCCTACGCCTGGGCGCCTTTTGTCCCGGCCGTGCAGGGAAGCACCGTGCCGCGTGGCAAGGAGGAGGCGGCGGCCGTGATGGTGCCCCAGGACGTGGGGCCCGACGTGCGGGACTTGCGGATCCTTCGTTTCCGCTGGCGCGGAACGGTGGCCGCAGCGGTGGTGGTCGGGAGCGGCGACGGGACAGTGGGTCCCTTCACCCTGGACCTCACGAACGGTGGCCTGCTCGGCATGCCCATCGTTCCGGGGACGGTGGTGATCACGGCGCCTCTCGTGGCAGGCGGGAACGCCGTCGCGGGCGACTGGCCGTGGCCCAGAGGCGAGTGGCAACCGGAGTGCCGGTACGGCCGCATGATCGGGGATGTGGACCCGTCGGTGGATTCGATCATCGACTACGAAACGGGCCAGATCACCATCACGTTCAGCGGCCCCATCGTGAACGCCGTGGGCAATATCGTCGGCGACTACGAACACGACTACGAGCACGTGCCCCTGGACATTTTCGTGTCCTGGGATGCGGACTCCATCTGAGAGTAGGCAATGCCTCTACCCGCTCTGAAAAGTTTGGCGAAAAAATCCGGAACGTCCTTGGACCGCGCTGAGGAGCTGTGGGACAAGGCCAAGGAGCGGGCGGCCGAGGAAGGTCACAAAGAGGATTGGCCCTACGTGATGGGCATCGTGAAGAAGATGCTCGGACTCGGGGAATCCTACTCTCCAGAGGACGCCATGCTCACCACGGAAGTGGTCGGGCAGGGAGCCGCTGAGAAGCTCCTCATGGAAAACATGCCCGCAGGCATCCGCCAGAACCTCTACCAGAAGTACATCAACATGGAGCTTCAGTGGAGGCGGAAGCTAACGGGCCGGGACATGAATTGGAACTTCTTCCTTCGATCCCTGCGAGAAGCGGTGATGATCCTTCTCAACTGGTCCTCGGGTGAGGAAACGACGGAGAGTTTCGATTCCGGGGAACTTGGCGGAGTGATCTAACATGACCAAACTCAAGCTTCCGGACATCCGGGACCTCGACGTAGTGGGCCTCCACTACGAGCCCGGCCGGGGGCGCGAAACGGTGGTCATTCAGATTCCTTCGGAGGAAGGGGCGAGCACGTACAGGATCAACCTTCGGGAACCGGAGGAATACCAGTACATCGCCCGTCTGCCCAACGGGCGGAGGATTATCGACATTCTTCGGATCGAGGGTCACCTCGCGGTGAGACCACGAACCGGTGAGTTTTTGAAACTGGAGGATTCCGATGCCGCGTCTGCTGACGGATTCAATGCCTCTGTCGTTCAAGCTCTTGGAGCGTTCCGAGCAGGCAGACGGCCGCGTCCGCGTCCGTGGGAGATTTCAACACTGCGACCTTAAAAACCGGAACGGTCGCGTGTATCCCCGCCGCGTGTGGGAACAGCACCTCACGAACGATGCCGACTTCATGAAGTCGATTCGGGAGGGGAAGGTGTTCGGCCACCTGGAGCACCCGGATGACGGGCGCTCGAACCTCAACCTCGCCGCCATCAAGATCGAGAACCTGTCCATGACCTCGGAGGGCGAGGTGGTCGGCGAGCTGACCACCCTGTCCACCAGGGCGGGCAAGACGGCGGCCTCGCTGTTCAACGACGGCCTCAAGATCGGCATCTCCTCCCGGGGCCACGGCTCCGTGCAGAAGAACACCGAGGGGATCGACGAGGTGCAGGAGGATTTCATCCCCGAGGCGTTCGACCTCGTGGCCGAGCCCTCCACACCGGGCGCCGATCTCGTGAAGGAGGCGTTCGAGAGCGTTGCTCCCGTGGCCGCCCTCACCGAGGGGAAGATTCCCCAGGACGTGCGGGAGCGTGTCCGGACGGAGAACGAGCTGGCAATGCTCAACTCCAGGCTCGAAACAATGGAGCGCCTCAAGGAAGCCAAGAAGGTCACCCGCGTGACGATCCACGAGGCGAGCGATCTCCTCTACGACCTGCACCGCAAGTTCAAGTCCGAGCTGAACGCGGCCGACTTCGTGAACCTGGAGGAGCGCATCGTGGCCGTGAAGGAGTTCTCCCGGGCCTCGTTCCCGGAGGACGATGACATCTCCATGGGGAGTTCCATGTACAGGGATGAGGAGGACGACGATCTCGACATGGACCCCGACGACATGCCCGACGAAACCGAGTGCGGCGCCATGCGTCCCGAGATGCGCGGCCGGGTACGCTCCTACGGCGAGATGGGCGACGAGTGGACCGACGCCGAGGAGGACGACTACGACGATATGCCCGACGACATGGACGCCGACGCCTACGAGCGCGTGATCCGGTCCAGGTGGCAGCGCAACGTCCGCGAGCGCCGGGAGGCCGCCAAGAGGATCATCCTGGGTGAGATGGCCGACGAGGCCGCCGCCCGCGAGCTCGTGATCTTCATCGAGAACGACGGCGATCTCTACCGGCAGCAACATACGCCCATCAACAAGAACCTCATCACCAAGATGGCCCGGGGAATGTACGATTCCCGCAAGGCCGCCAAGCTTTTCGGGTACCTCGTGGACGCGGCAGCGAAGAAGTACGCCAAGGAGATGGGTTCGGGGATGCCGTGGCACAAGATGTTCGACAAGCAGACCAGGAACATGGCCGCCGTGGAACTCACAGGCACGTTCGAGGCGGAAGCCAAGGACGGAGAATTCAGCCACCTCCTGCCCAAGAAGTACGCGGGCTTCGTGCCCGAGGGCCGTAGGCGCGTACGCGAGCAGGCCACGGCCGACCTGTCCCACAGGGTCGAGGTGACCATCGACCTCACGGACCTCTCCCCGGAGCAGCGCGAGAAGTTCGACGTTTTCCGCCCTGGCGAGTCGCTCGAAACCATGGCGACCGTCGTAAAGGCGGGGCTCCCCGAGGACCTCGGCGTCACGGAGTGCGAGGGCAGGTGGCTCGACGGCGACAAAATCTGCATCGAGCTGGGCTTCACCGGCAACCCCAAGTCTCTCGCCAAGTCCGTCTCCGAGGTGATGGGCCAGAAGGTCAAGCTGGAGTCCATCACGGACGGCCGCGACCCGGGTGCCCCCATCGGGTTCACGCCCGAGGTGGTGAACCTGATCCAGGGACTCCGCGACCGCTTCCGGGCCGTATCCAGCCGGTGCGAGAAGCTGGAGACCGAGAACCAGCGCCTCCGCGACCTGGGCGACGCCATGACCGAGCTTCACCGCCGGGAGGCGCTCCAGCGTAGGCAGGAGGAAATCCTCAAGGAACACCCGGCCCTCCAGGCCGCCCTCCCCGAGCTGAACAAGGCCCGGACGGTGGAAGAGCTGGAAGAAAAGGCGGGGGTGTTCCTGGGAATCCAGGGTCAGAACATCAATTTCCGCAAGCCCGAGGAGGACGGCGGAAAGCCCAAGAAGGACAAGAAAACCGAAGGCGCACCCAGTCACGGGAGCACCGGCGTGCAAAACGGCGTTCCTCGCCCGGGAGAGCTGGGCGGGGGCACCACCGTCACCGACGGGAACGCTCGCACCAAGGGTTCCGTGGAGGAGGGGAAGACCACGACATCGCGGCTTTCCCGACACTACCGCACCCGCTGACAGCAGCGCATGACCTGTTTGTGACCAGAAGGAGGAAAAAATGATTCGAGGCGCGAAGAGCTCCTACGCCACGGCGGGAACCATCGACGAACGCTTCGTGGCGAAGCACAGGAGCATCGTGGAGAGGTTCAAGAACTTCTCCCTCCCGGAAATCGGGATCACCGAGTCGGAAAACCCGTTCGAGGCCATGGCCGCCAAGGCGGGCAAGGGGTCCGTGGACGACCTGAACCCCTTCGCCATGACCAAAGCCGCCATCCTCATGCAGAACTTCGTGAACGAGTCGCTGCGGCAGAACCTCGACGAAACGTCGCGGGCCAACCTGCCCACGTGGATCAAGAACGGCCTCGCGCTGATCTCGGTCACGTTCGCGGAGGACATCGTGGACCAGCTCATCTCGGTCCAGCCGATGGCGAACAGGAAGGGCCTCGTGCACTACCTGGACATCATCACCGAGGCGAGCAAGGGCAACATC